>OODF01000752.1_pt1 | contig 17431 bp, 13 predicted proteins | sample 1671431 | NCBI WGS metagenome assembly OODF01 (sample SAMN06348156, study PRJEB24527) | human gut metagenome | biome: human gut; feature: ankylosing spondylitis patient; material: feces | host: Homo sapiens | place: China | collected 2015-10 | reverse complement strand
ACGAACGCTACTACTGCTAATAATAGCTGCATATTTTCCCGACGCGAGACGCGTCGCCCCCATTAGAGGTAGCGTTCGATGCTATTGGCCTTTTATTGACATCATCGGCTGCGACTCAGCAATTCAAGCAAGCTTGATTGCATTCGCCTTGCACGGTGATTCAAACCGTACCCGTCTAAATCCGAAACTTGAGAAGCTGAGTTTCTTATGCAAAGATAGTGCAAACCGAGTGCATAAAGTCAAGCTTGCTTGAACTTTATGCCGAGGTGCAGCCTATCTTATCAAAAGATAGTGCAAACCGAGCGCATAAAGTCAAGCTTGCTTGAACTTTATGCCGAGGTGCAACCTATCTTATAAAAAGATAGTGCAAAGATTTAAGTTCACTTGAACTTTATCGAACTTTAAGCCTATAGCGCATTCTCTGCAAGAAGTCACCATTTAGTTTGCCCCACTCCACTTTTTAGGCCTATCTTTGTCCTTGCCTTGCTGCATCAGAAGTCACACAGAACCCAATGCAGCAAGACCTATTTTATGAAGAAAGACGTTTGCTTACGTCTGCTACTGATTTGTTGAAACGTAGGAAAATTCAAGCAAAACACTCAGCAGGAGATGGCAGTGAGCGTCTACCCATCGTATATATAGGCACGGCACAAGTGTACCCTTACGTCAACATCGTAAGGGTGCGCCTTGTGCTTTATATAAACGCTTCACACTCGGAGATGATTTCGTTGTCGTTACCGATTCAGACTTGATAATCTACGACAAGAATATGAACAAGACGAATTTTGAAGACAAAAGCATCACGCTGTGGTATATAGAATACCCCGTAAAACGCGTGGTGAAATATAAGAGTCTGAAAAAATAGGATACAGAATAATGCCGATGCGTTTTGCATCGGTATTATTCGTATAAAAAAATCAAAGAGTTACGTCATTTGGTTGGGTGGCGCATTGACGGAGTTTGGAAATCGGCATTAAAAAAGAGAGCACTTTATAGGGATTTAATTCATTGTTATTGCTGTCCGCCGAAACGTAAACATGCGAACGGACTCGGACTCAAGCACCAAACGCAAGTTCTAAACGCAAGCTCTAAACGCTACCTCTAAACGCAAGCTCTAATGGGGGCGACGCGTCCCGCGTCGGGATTTTTAAGGCAAGGGCTCACTAACAAACGTGTTATTAGCGCTGTCTGTGAGCCTTTATTTGGTGTATGAGCCTTTGCCTTAATGCGCGGGACGCGTCGCCCCATTAGTGCTTGCGTTTGGTGGTAGCGTTTGCTGCTTGCGTTTAGTGCTTGCGTTTAGTGCTTGCGTTTAGTAGTAATGGGGCTTTTACCATACTACAAAAACTTTACTTGCCGAGTATCTTACATCTTACACTAACACATTACAACTCATTGGTTATCAATACTTTAACCAGTGTAAGATACTGCAAATTCTACCTACACACAACCTACACACCCCACACGCTGCCACACGGCACAAACACGGGAGAATGACATCACGGCATAGGGGAGCAGAAAAGTCTGTTGCTCCGACTGATTTCTCTACGTCCCTGTGGCGTATGATCCACCGCATACGACAAAACCGACTGCGAGGCAGCGGGGTGCGATGTGTAAGATGTATGCAAGGGAGTGTAAGATGCTTTGAACTTATCTTACACTCTTGAAACATATGTATATCAACTTGTTACGCACAAAAAGTGTAAGATGGCAGTAAAAACACACGCACTCTTTTACATGAGGGATGACGGCGAGGGGACAAATATTTGTGTACAAATTGTACACTTTTTTTGTTGGGTGCAATGCCTTGGTGTTACCTTTGCAGCACTTTACTTTTGTACTACCCCAAATTGTATTGACTACCATGAAACGAATGCTTAACAGAATGCTGCGCTATGCCGATGCCATTGTGAAACGTGGCGTTGACAAACTGATAGACGCTATCGGACATAGTGCGGAACCACAAACTGAAAACGCAGAAACACCCCAGCAGCAAAAACGCATGGGCAACGACACTGACTGCGCACCGCAAACAACTGGCCACACCACAGACTGCGGTCTGACAGAACAGACTATTACCCCTATGGACGAACAGTACGACATTCGCTATAATGTGCTTGACCGCACGCCCGAGGTGCAACGGCGCAGCCAGGCGGACAAAGGGTCTGTGTCCGTGAGCAAACTGGTGCGCAACACCACGGTGATAGACCTACACAAACGGGGTCGCATGGTGTGGAACAACGACGCGGACCGCATTGTGGAGTCAAATAAAGCGTGCCGTGCGCGGTATGGGACAGAAGTTCACTGCCGTGGCTCTGGGGCGTGAAGCGCAAACATGACGAGGGGCACTGATTTTCAATACGCGCCATTCAACGGCGCAGAAAGTGATGAAATCAGGATATTGCGGCAAAATCCACAATATTCTGACTTCGTCACTTTACCGCGCCATCACATAGCGCATATTGAAAAACGATGAGTTGCGTCATTTGATTGGGTGACGCATTGACGTAGCCAGGAAAGCACTATTTTGCAGCTGATTGCTGCATGCGGGTATCACTTCTGGCCTTGCAAAAAATCATTTGTCTCTTGATCGTACATATCGGCAGCTTCGCACATCTTGTCACGCATAAAAGCCACGACAAAACGAGGCGAGAGTATGCGAATGCCTGGGCCATAGCTCATAAACACGGAATACATTTCGAAATTGGTTATCACACGAATGCTGAAAATGCAACTATGGTCGGCGGGATTGGTGCTGACAAGCTGCTGCGAGGGATGAATAGGTTTGGTCTTGATGTATTGGCTCTGCTCTGCGTTAGCCCAAAAGGAGATGGAAATAGGACGATTGCCAATGTTCTTGCTCACTCCTATCACGTCGTCGAAGAAATGCGAGGCATCAAACTGCGGATTCTCACGAAAAGGCACATCGCAGGGTTCTATGGATTGAATGCGATCAAGGGCAAGATTGTAGAGTACGAGATCCTTGGCTTTGGATCCGAAAAGGAACCAACGATTGCGAAACTCCTTGAGCAAGTAGGGAAAGAGCACATATTCAACAGGTTTGCGTGCCGAGAACGACTGATAACTAATACGTAGCGTTTGCTTATGAGCTATATAGTTGTATAACGGACTGAGCAAACGAAGTCCCCGAAGATTGGGTACACTATCGAAATGTATAATGGGCTTGCGACGCTTCTGCGTGATAGAGAGTTTGTCTTGCAAACGGCTCACCACATCGGATATTTCGACAAACTGATCAAAGTCCTCCAACTGTCGCAGCAGGTCTACAGCTTCTTGCATCACCTCGAAGTCACCTTGCGAAAGGGGCATGTTGGTAATGGAATATTCGGTGTCGGCATACCGATAATACTTATGGTCGTACACCTCAATAGGAGCATTATAGCCCAATTTATCGGAACGCATTATCTGTAAATCGTTCTGTACCGTACGCAAACTAACACCTTTGCTTATACCCTCGCAGTCGTAGAGCGCATCACTACAAGCCTCTACTAAATCGTCAATGGTCCATCGGCGATAGCGATTGCGAAGACAATTATCAATAGTTTTATAGCGTATTAAAGCATTTTTGTTGGCTGGCATAGCTTCAAGGTTTTGGTTATACAAGGACAAATGTAGCACAATCTGCGCAATGTTTCTGCGCAGACGAAAGAAAATGCGCTTTTTTCTTTAATTCTTATCACTTTTCTTTTATTACGCAAAAACATTGCGGAGCACACTTATTACTTTGCACTCGCAATCGGGACATGAGGAAACACTATTCCCTCTGCACATATATATAAAGGAGGATCAAGCCATATCATACTTCATTTACTAATAATACATAGTGACTCCCCGCTGATGGGGAAAATCATGATTAGCCATTTCCTCCTCTGTTACAATTAAAAGCAAGATGGTCCAAGGCTGACTTACTTCAACATCAGTTTGCTAAACTTGACCCTTTATAGTCTGCCAATTACCATTTTGTACTGCCGCGATAGCTCAGTTGGTAGAGCGATTGTTATTAAGGGCGGTTCTAAAAATTCTGTTTTTAGAGTTCTGCTATTCTGAAATGTGATTTGCACACTCTCAGAAGTGTCTTTTTGAAAGTTAGTTCGGTCACATAGCCCGCTATGCTCCCTCACAAACTTTCAAAAATACGCTTCTGATAGCGCACAAATCCCTATTTCAGAATTATTAGAACCGCCCTAAAAGTGTGATAGAATTTTCTCACTTAAAACAGGACCAACCATCACATACTCCTACAATGTGTCGCAGGTTCGATTCCTGCTCGCGGCACACTATTTTCAAAAGCACAAAGGTGGCTTAACATCTGATGAAGCACTTTATCCCGTGCCTTCGCCAACCAGCGGAAAACTCCTAAATGCCTTGAGAATACATCTTTTCAGAACAAATAAGTTGAACAGGTCTAAGAACGACATACTCCTGATTTTGAATTCAGCTTGAAGCTTGGAGCTGGAATGTACGTGTCGTTCCATTACCTTTTATATTTCATACAAATGAGAGACAAAAAACTGCTAAGAATTGCCTTGCGCTACCGGGCCATATACTTGGACATTGACCCTAAAGAAATAGATCTTGAAACAAAGCCAACCCCTGCCGTGTTGGCCTTCGTGGCCCGACTGAGGGAGAATGGCTTCAGCGTAAACGAAGATTTGCTTCATGCGCTATGCATGGTGAGCGCCACAGAATTGGCCGACATTACCGCCGTGATTGATGATGTGATGGGGGTGAAACTTAATTGGGCTACACTTGTCAAGGGTTGGAATGTGCCCACTGGCGAAACGCGGGCCGACCATTTAATAACATTCTTTGCCAACCTTATCGGCGGGGCAAAAGTTGGATTGGAAGGCTGCACGCTGCCCTGTGGTTGCTTCATTCCCGAAGGCACATTTCCCCTCGAACGATATACGGGCTGCCCTTTCTGCGGAACGCCTTTCACTACGGCTAACTTCGTATACAAAGGTCAAGCATCGAAACTGAAAGAACTCCGATTGTTTACCGAGGAAGATCTGAAACAAGTATACCAATCTCTTCTTGCCTCCCCCACTCCACTTGACGCTACGCAAAAGGATTCGTTCGAAAAGTTGATTGACATTTACGGACTGCCTGACAACGTAGAGATTAGTATGAAGGAAACAGCAATGCTTGCCGTGAAACACCTTGTGGCAAATGGTCAACAAGCCCAAGCTCAAGCTTTACTTAAAACTCCTACCGACATATTACGCTATTTGTGGTATGAAAAGACTGGGTATGTGCAAATTATTGAACCAAGGACATTGATAGCGCAAGCCCGCCGATTCTACTACCACATGTTTGGCCCTCTTAACCAGAGCGAATATGCTGGAAAGGAGATGAAGAAGAAACTCAAATTAAAATACGACCGCAAGCACTGCCAATGCGTGGCTTCGTGGATCAACAACCTTGCATTATCGCCCCAACAAGCCACAGAGAATATGAATGCCAAACGCGGAATGTGGGTGCGCATGATTCGCGCCTTGCGACTTGGAGAATATTCACGCAGGAAAGGTTATGAACATTTGGCTGATATCCTTGACGCATTCTATCGTCAGGAGCAGCCCACTTGGCTGGGTATTTTGCAGCAAGCGCGCAACAATCGTGATACGCAAACCGTGTTACAAATGCTCAAGCAACGCCCAGGACTGTTTGCCCGCAGCCTCTTTGCTACCATGCTGCGCTTTGGGTGTGAAGAGACGATGGAGGCCTTTGAGCAAGTGACCGACCAAATGCCTCCTCGTTTGCTCCTGTCACTGGGTAATGCCGCCGAAAAATACTTTGACCCTGATGCTACGCGCACAGTACACCCCATCACGGGCTACACAATCTCTATTTCTAAAAACAAATTGCTATCACTTTATAGCCCTGCCGACCTAAGGGCTATGGTGGCAAGGGTAAAGCAATGCTACATTCTATCCCTCAAACATAGCTTTGCAGCCCAAGCCACAAAGGCAAGAACCATCTATATTGCCCCCTCGCTGTTCGACATCCCCATTAGTGTAGGCGACAGGTCTGCCACGATACAGGACACATCGTGTGCACTCATGGGCACCCGTTTCCCCGTAGAGGGTGATGCCGTACGCTTGTTCTTGCAATGGGGAAAGGGCTTACACGCTCAACCCCTTGACATGGACATCAGCTGCCACATTGCTTTCGAAAATGGGAAAACCGAAGACTGTGCCTACTACCGTCTGAAAGCTACTGGAGCTAAACACGGAGGTGACATACGCGCTATTCCCGAGATGGTGGGCACTGCGGAGTATATAGAACTATCGCTACCCGAACTTGCTGAGGCTGGTGCCAAATACGTCACCTTCACAGCCAATGCTTATAGCTGTGGTGCACTTTCGCCCAACCTTGTGGTGGGCTGGATGGATTCGGCATACCCCATGAAGGTGTCTGAAAAAACGGGAGTGGCCTACGACCCATCGTGTGTGCAGCACATGGTACGTATCAGCGAGAGCAACCTTTCACGTGGTCTTGTGTTCGGAGTTCTTGATGTTGACGAGCGTGAAATTACGTGGCTTGAGATGCCATTCATCTCCCAAAACATTCAAGGCTGCGACTTCACTGCTGTTAATGCCTTGTTGCAGCGTTTGCGCAATAAACTGTCAATAGGTCAGCTACTCGAAATAAAGGCTGAAGCTCAGCATCTTTCACTTGCGCCTTCTCCTGATGAGGCTGATGAAGCCTACACCTACGAATGGGCGCTCAACCCAGCCGGAGTGAGTGCTCTGCTTAATATGTAAGGAGCTAACAGGTGAAATGTAAGACTTTGAAAAACAACACACATATATAGAGATGCGAAACGCGTCGTCCGCAAATAGCTTTGCGGGCGACGCGTCTTACATCTGCATTGTCTCTGATAGAGAGTACACAGTATTCTCGTTAGCTCTTGCAACGTATGTATTTATCTGTTCGCAAGGGGGGGGGAATTCTATCTGCACAGAGAGAATAATTTGCGTGCCCAAAAGAAAGACTGTATCTTCGCGCCGAAAAGGCGAAGCAAGAAAGCTATTCTCACGCAGCACTGGAGGGAGGAAAGAATTAAAAAAGAAATAATCACTATAAAAGTGGCACCCTCGCACTTAACTTTTTCCTCGCTGAGCAGTATATTAGGTAGATATGACACACGCAGAGTTTGAACATACAATTCCCCATCTTCGTCCACTCATGGTCAGAGTGGGACGCGACTTCTTTGGCAATGCAGAGGATGCCGAGGATGTGGCACAAGATAGTCTGATTCGATTGTGGACTTACTGCGAGAAGCTCAACGCTCAGCGCAACCTGGAGGCACTTGCAGTCATGGTGGCCAAGAACGTCTGCGTGGAACGCTATCACAAACTTGGGCAAATACCCACCTCGCCTCTAGAAGAATCGCTCGCACCATGCACCACTGAAGCCGATGCGCCACTTTTAGCCCAAGAGGCGATGCAACGTATCGACCATGCCATGCGCCAGCTCTCGCCTCGCGAACAGTCGCTTTTCAAAGCACGCCACATTGACGATAAGAGCGTGGACGAGATTGCAGCCGAAGCACATCTGCCCAAGCCCTCGGTAAAGAGCATGATATCCATGGCAAAAGCCAAACTTAAAAGACTGATTGACAATGAAAAATAAAAGAATTCTACTCAGCGACGAAGCGTTATACCAGCAGATGCTGAAAGAGCTTACACCTGGCGCACGCGAATATGATCGTTTGCTCGCGCAACATCGTCACGCCCAACGTCGTCGATGCTGGCCTGCCATCGCTCGTTATGCAGCGGCTTGCGTGGTATGCGTGATCTGTGGTACATGGGCTGCGTGGCATTTTACAAACAATATGTCTCAAGAGTCCACTACCGTCATGCATCTAAGTGTGACGAGGAAACTTTCCCCTGCAATAGTTCAAAAGGTTTCTTTGACTACTTCCGAAGCCCCGCAACTACTACCGCAAAAGGCGCCCTCGCCCCAGCACAAACAAACAGTAATTAAAGCAACTCCCCCGGAAGAGGCAAATGAGGTGTCCATCGTCAAGGAGCAACCGCTCGAAATGACTGCCTGCACTGACTCCATACCCTCCAACGAAAGACAACAAATTCAAGAACAAATAGAAAACGCCCTATTTGAGTTGCAACTCATTGATACCGTAATCAACTATGCATTAACTTATCAAGACATCAATACATTATGAAACGCATTCTCATCCTCCTCGCCCTTGCATGCGCATCAGCCATGCAACTTCGGGCACAGTTTTTCCACAAGGCGTACAAGGAGCTAAGTTCTGCCCCACAAGCCCAACTCATCAACACGGAAGAGATTCAAGGACACGACGACCTCGACTCCCTATGCTATTTACGCGCATATACATTCCGTATGCCTTATTCTAGCAAGAGCGATAAAAACAAAATCGACAAGCTGATAGAGCGCATCCAATCGCAGTTCGAAAGCGCTAGCAAGAATTTGAATTCCTACAGCTCCATAGCTCCACTAAACAATGGGTGTCAAATAAAATCGCGCCGCGTAGCCCACTTCTTCAAAAAAGACGAACAAGAGTTTATTATTGGCGGCCCGGGACGTTGCTACATGTCCATGCGATGTCAAGATACAGGTAATCCCTCGTATCGTACCGCCGAGGGCATGGAATGGTGGCTCTACAAAGAGGGAGGAAAAGAAGAAGTGAGATTCAAAGTATTCATCCTTCATGGTCTCATGGGAAAGAGCCTCAGCAACACACTCTCTATTAACTTTGCAAGTTCGTATACCGTGTTCGACACCAACATCAAAATACTCCAAAAACTCACCCACTGGTCCGACCTGTGGAAAGAGGCTCAAGAGTTGCTCTCTGTCAACATCAACAAGTACCTCATTAACACGCTGCAACTCAAGCTCGATGCCTCGCAATATGTCACTCTTTTCCACACTTTCAATGATGTGCCAGGCTATTATGCCTGCATTATTCGCAACCAGCGCGACAAGGAGTATATGCCCCTTTCCAAGCTAGCCAACATTTATCCTAAACTCAACGTGTTCTGCGTCACTTGGACAGAACACGGCGACGCCGAATGCCGAAAGAAAGCTGAAGAGACTTCCTCACCCTGTTACTTCATGCTTGAGGTCTATCTGGACGACTAGAGAGGAACTTCACGTTTATCTAATGATCTCATCCCATTAAGGGATTACGTATGCGAGTGTGCAGCTGCAATAAGGTTACACACTCGCTTTCTTAAAACGTTTTCTGCCATGTATAAAATACTCTTTATTTTGCTAATGTCTACATTTTTCTCAGTATCCTCCGCTCAGAATATAGTGTTGACGGGTGAAGTAATCAATCCAATTACCAACGAAGGACTACATGATGCCACCGTAAAGGTAATGAATGCAGCCAACGATAGCGTTTTGGCATCAACCAAGGCTAAGCTCAACATGATTGTGGAGGAAAGAAATGGAAACTCAACGGGATATCTCGACAAGAATAGTGGTGCCGTTTTTAATCTCAAAATCTCTTCAAATTTTCAAGACGTAGTGCTAATAGTTAGCGCATTGGGCTACGATAGCGTAAAGAAAAACATACATATAGATTCGGAAAAGAAACGCATCGATGTGGGAACGATTGATCTCCTTCCCGTTATGAAGGAGCGTAATCTTAACGAAGCTACGGTTACGGCGACGAAGATTAAAATGTATTATAAGGGGGATACGTTGGTGTATAATGCTGATGCCTTTAATATACTCAAGAATGAATCACTTCGCAAATTGGTGCAGCAACTACCTAATACCAAGATTGAAGAAGGTGTGATTTATGTCAACGGCAAAGCCATTGAGAGTTTGCTATTCAGTGGAAAAGACTTTTTCAATGGCAACATTGATGCTGCGCTTGACCGCCTGCCAGCCTACATTGTGAGCAAGGTAAAGGTATACGACAAACAAGGGGAACTGAGCGAACTGACGGGACGTGATATGCACGATAAGCAATATGTGATGGACGTGCATTTGAAGCGTGAATACCTTGGCACCTGGATGGCTAAACTCGAAGCTGACGTTGCTACCGAAAAGTTGTGGGGCGGACAAGGCTTCTTGATGCGTATGGATGACAGACAAATGCTTAGCATTGATGCAGACGTCAATAACTTCAATGAAGAACGTAAAATGATAGATATATGCAACATGGCTAATAGCTATCCAACGGGAAGACATAAAAATAAAGTAGCTAATATTGAGTATTATTTAGAACCTAATAGCACGTGGCGCTTTAGCAGTAACGCCTCCGTACAACAAAAAGAGCAAAAAACTCATTCATGGACGAACACCGAAACATTCCTTGCCCCCGATAACCTGATGGCGAAGAACAAAACCTTCGTTTCAGATAAAGAAACGCGCATTAACGCTTATGCCGCCCTTCGCGCCAGACAGACGAAGAAGTGGCAAAGCGAACTGAAGTTTGACTTTACTTTTGACAATATGCGCAATGCACAAGATGCCCTTACACTTGCCTTTTGGAAAAGGGGAGATCAGGATTGGCATACTTGGGAGGTGGATAGCATTTGGAATAATGTAACGCGCTTGTCGTCAGACGACATGCTTTACACGCTGCTCAATCCCACACTACAAAAGCAAAGAACGTTTACGTACAAGCCCGAGTGGAAAACATCATTGGTTTTAGGTGGCAATCCCTTTAATATAGACTTACTCGTAAATCACAACAATGTACAAAACGACTTGTACAATAATTATAAGTTAGACTATCTGAACACACAAGACAACGACCACCGTCGCATCTATAATAATCATACGGAGCACAATACGACGGTTGATGCCACGATAGATTATGGCTACAAGTACTTTAGAAACGATAAATATGATGGTGTGTTAACCCCTTACGTAGCCTTTAACCATACCTACGGCAACTTATCACACCCTTACTATCGTTTGGAACGTATGCAAGAGTGGTCTGATGCTTTAGATTGGACAAAAGGTTCGTTAGGTATATTGCCCGATGGCGAATGGCAAGCCATTTGTTTTGACAACGAGAACAGCTATTATAGCAAAGAAAAGAAGCAAACGGGTAGTGTCGGTATGCGTCTTTCGCACAAACTGACAGGACTAAGACGTGGCAATATTCAATTTGATGCCGACTTGGGTGCCGTGCTTCAATACAAGCATTTGGACTATCAGCGTAACGAGCAATCTTACGATATAGATCGCCATGCCTATTCATTCCGTCCCACGCTCACCATGGAATATCGGTCGAATGGAAAACACAAGTGGTCGCCCGAGCTTCGACTCAACTACACAGGCAAGCAGCAACTGCCCAACCTGCTCAACATGCTTCAGATTGAAGACTATGCCGACCCGCTCAACCTCTTCCGTGGTAATGCTTCACTTCAGGGCGAGTACGCTCATCGGTTAGCTTTACGCTATGGCATGAGTCAACGTAAGACTCGACACGATATGTATATTTCGTTACAGTACACGCGCACGCATAACAACATCGTTGCATCTTCTATCTACAATACAGAGAATGGTGGACGCATCTACGAAATGGTTAACACCAACCGCACGCATGAAGCCAATGGCGATGTAGGGTATAGTTTGCCTCTCGATAAGAATCAGAGATTCTATATCACCCTTTCGGTGCGCGGCAACTATCGTCAGAACGCAGATATGTCACAACTTAGTGCAGCAACCGAAAAGGGTGGCTTATTGCAGCAATACGGAGTAACCCCCAATGCAACACTTCGTGGAACAGTAGGCAATAAATTCCGCTTCTCAAGCAGATGGAATACAGCGTTTAGCACTATTAAGCAAAGTAGTATGGACACACACTATCGCGAAACGAGGTTGGCAGCCGACTTTAGTTGGGATTTGCCTTGGAAACTCCAATTGGCTTCAGACTTCTGCGCCAACATCTACAATGGCTTTGCTGATGCCTCTGTCAACAAGGCTCATTGTCAGTGGAACGCTTCTTTGGCACGCCGTTTCTTGTCAGACAAATTATCAGTTCGCTTAATAGCTCATGGCATACTTACACCCAAAGACAACATTTATTCAAGTATCAATGCCACAAGTCGTGTAGAATCTTACACAGACATTCTTCCGCGTTACTTCATGCTGAGCGTTGTCTATTCTTTGGATTGGACGCAAAAGAGTAAACGAAATACGAAATGATAAATAATTCAAGTTTCGGATTCAGCCCGTTCAAGTTAAATCCGAAACTTGAGTTTTATTATCTCTCCATTTACAGTCTTCGCCCCGCCCTGTTGTGTTCTGCTTCAAACCGTAGCATTGGCTCTCTTGCGTGTAGTGCGCTTGGCAGTGGGCTTTTTCGTGTGCTTGGTGTGGTGGTAGGAGCGACAGAGGCGGGGTGCATGGGAGCAGGGGCAGAACCCTCGGGGGCGGTGGCTGGCGCCTTGCTTCGTGCAATCTCGTGACACAGCAGAAGCAAAACGCTTGCCACCGCCCCATATCTAACCCCTCCCCATGTAGCCCACCTCTGTCGCTCCTACCACCACACCAAGCACACGAAAAAGCCGCCATGCGCACAGCAAGAGAACCAATGCGCACGGCGGCTGAAAAAAGATTGCCCGAAAGGGAGAACTTGAGGAGGGAGCGTTACCAAAGTGCAACCTTACCAGCTGCACCCAAATCGAGAGTTGCAGAGGCAACACCTAAAGCACGGAACACACGGCTTAGGGTTGGCAAAGTCATAATAGTATGCCCCTTCTCTAATCTTGAAATTTGTGCACGTTGCACTCCTATACGTTCACCCAGTTCTTCTTGTGTGAGTTTCTGGGCTTGTCTTGCTTTACGGATAGCTTCACCTAAGTAGTAAGCGTTTACTTCTTCCTTAAGCTGCTTCTCCATCGCATCACGTTCTTCTGTTCCTTTTTCTCCCCAAACATCATCAACGAGTTTTGAAAGAGGAGTTAAATGCATCTGTGCCATATCATTCTTCTTTTTTCTTCTTAAAATACTCTTTTCTAATCTCTTCTGCTTTTGCAATTTCTTTTGGAGGCGTTTTTTGCGTTTTCTTGACTATGCCATGTGTCGCAATTACAAGCGTGTCGGCTTCTGTGTCCCAAAAGGAGAAAAGCCTATAGCAGTTGCCACTGAAAATAGTACGAAATTCCCAAATATTGGAGTTTTCCAACTTCTTGAACAATTCATTATCTATAATGCCTTGTTCTATTTTCAAGTAGTTATATGCTATTTTCTTCTGCACTTTCAATGGCAATGATTGGATGAACTCTATAGCTTCATCCAACAAGACCACTTGCAGTTTGTTGTTGCTCATTTTGTAATGTATTTGTAGATGCAAAGATATATAATTGTTTCTTTCGTAAGAAACAAAAGAGTCTTTTTATCTCACCCCACCCACCGAAAAATCCCCATAAAAATCATGCTGAGGGAACTTTTCACATCCGATATATAGCGTATCAAACGCATCTGTGCCATCGGTACGATGCTCCAACAAGTCCTCCTCAGATTCGGGATTCTTCTCCGTGGACTTGTTTTTGCGAAAGCCATTTCTTCCGCGTTCCACGCCAGCCGATTGCACCGCAAGAATAAGGATACAATCTGCTTGCTTCTATCAAGAGAGCACTTGATTACGACACTATTGGTGGAATCTTTGAAGAAATGTATTTGGGAGTGCATGAGTTGACTGTTGTCGAAAAGATATGGGCAATCATAATAGAAGTCGTGGTAGTCGTAGCTGAAATAACCGGAGCATAATCTGAAGAGCACACTCTTACTTACCACGCAAGCCTAGCATCAGAATTAAAAGCACAACTCTAGAAAGAAAATTCACAATTATTTATTACCTTCGCACATGCTAAGACAAAACTTAACTGTATATCACTTAAACATTTCAACGGGCAAATCTGTGTAAGACCGCCCCTACAAAATGATGACTATGAACACAAACACACTACACCCCCACCCCTTGATTAGCCTGCTTCCGCTGGCTGTGTTGATTGCACTGATTGCTCTGGTACTCCGGATTTTTCCCGACGATGCGCTGAGCGGAGCCTCACAGGTGGCACTGATGGTGGCCTCGTCGGTGTGCGTGGCCCTGTCGATGCTGGTGTACAAAACAAAGTGGACCGTGTTTGAGGAGATGATTAAAAAGACTGTGGGCGACGCTGGCGTGTCGATACTCATTTTGCTGCTCATCGGCATGATGTCGGCCACATGGATGGTGAGCGGCGTGGTGCCCACCATGATTTACTATGGCGTGCAACTGATGTCGCCATGGCTCTTTCTGCCCTGCGCTTGCATTATTTCCTCGTTTATATCGGTCATCACAGGCACTTCGTGGACAACGATTGCCACCATCGGCATTGCCCTTATGGGCATTGGCGACGCCTTAGGCATTCCACAACCCTACACGGCGGGGGCCATCATATCGGGTGCTTACTTTGGCGACAAAATGTCGCCCATGAGCGACACCACCGTGTTGGCCTCATCAATGGCGGGCGCCGACTTGTTTAGCCACATTCGCTATATGCTCTACACCACTGTGCCGAGCATTGTCATATCCTTAGTGCTCTACTTGGTAATCGGATTGTTCTACAACGGACAGGAGGTGGAGGTTAATCAGTACCTTACAGGACTGAATAATGGTTTCAACATATCGCTATGGACTATGGTCGTACCGCTCTTTACGGCCTTGCTTATTTATAAAAAGATGCCCTCGCTCATCACGCTGTTGCTCTCGTCATTGGCGGCATGCTTGTGCGCCTTAGTGCTCCAGCCCGAAGCCTTGATGCACATTGCGGGCGAAAAGCAGGTCAATGCACTGAGCCTGTTTGAGGGGCTGATGCTCACATGCTATACCAAGACCAACATCGACACGGGATTTGAGGCCATCAACTCTCTGGTGGCCACACGGGGCATGGTGGGCATGCTCAGCACGGTGTGGCTCATTCTTTGTGCCATGTGCTTTGGTTCGTGCATGGTGGCGAGCGGCATGTTGAGGAGCATTACACACATCATACTGAAAGGCATCAAGGGCACGGCCTCGCTGGTGTGCTCCACCGTGGCATCGGGCGTGTTGCTCAACCTTGTGATGGGCGACCAGTTCCTTTCTATCATCATGAACGTGTCTATCTATCACGACGAGTATGCCGAACGTGGTTACCGCCCGGAGTTGCTCAGCCGTTCCACAGAGGACTCGGCCACGGTCACTTCCGTATTGGTGCCTTGGACAGCCTGCGGCATGACGCAGAGCACGGTGTTGGGCATTCCCACACTGGTGTATCTGCCTTTCTGTTTCTTCAATATTATCAGCCCTATCATGAGCTGCCTGGTAGCTATTTTGGGGTTCGTGCCCAAGCCTCAACCTAAGAAAACTGCTGAAGCGGCATAAACCGGACAATGCTAAGTAGGTGTTCAAAATTATTTTATACTCAGCCCAAGTTTCACACCCCTAAAAGACTTTCATTTTTTCTATCGAGAATGCTATACTATACATATCAGAATTAGCCTTGAACATTGAAAAAATGGTTCTTCATGTTTCGTGTCAGTCGTATCTTCGGTTAGGCTGCGCCACGAACATTTTCCACTGCGCTATTCTGTTTTTTATCCCAACTGGCTTATAATTCGGAAATTGTATCAAAATCAAATAAGCATAACAATGGAACCATCTATATACAGTTTTTCACTTTGTACCGCACTGCCGTTAATGTTATTCTTCGGCTTTTATTTTTTGTTTGCAAAGACTCCTGAAAAGAAAATTTTCACGAATTATCTCCGCTCCCGACAGATTATGGGTATAGCTATGTTGCTGCTTTCTGCAAACTATTCGGTACATTTCTTCTTTGGCATCCGATTCAAAAATGTGAATTCTTCCATATTGATGAACATGTCCACATACTTCCTGTGCTACTCTCTGTTCAGTTCGGCATTGATAATGTTGCTTGATCGTTTTTACATTACCAAACGGCGTGTGTGGACACATATCATTTTATGGATTATATTTTCAACTCTTTCCGGAGTTGTGTTGTTCCTGTTGCCAAGCGGAATCATGCAAAAAATCTCTTTATTTGCTTTAGCTGTCTGGTTAATCGTTTTTGGAGTCGTTTTAGCTCGCAGAGTCATAATTGCATATCGTAGAGCTATTCGAGTTTTCAATGAAACTCAGGCGGATGATATAGGCACATATATCGAATGGCTTTCCATATTCACTTATTGGGCTGTTATCTTCGGTGTCGGATGCGGATTGCTGACATTCCTGCCAGACGAATATGTTTTTATCTGGATTTTGTCGTCAATTCCGTTCTACTGTTATCTTTTCTACAGCTATCAGAACTACCTCCTGTTCTATGAACAGGTAGAAAATGCGTTTGAGCAGAATATACAATCTGAAGAAGAACTTCTGACAAATTCGGGAACTGCCCCCGAAATGGTTTCAGATGAGGAAGTTCCAGTGTCCTATACAGAATTTATAGAGAAGGTGGACAACTGGATAAAGACAGACGGATATGTCCAGCAGGGACTTACCATAAAAGAACTGTCCAAAATACTTTATACGAACCGTACCTATCTTTCCGCTTATATCAAGACTACGTATAAAATGACATTCCGCGAATGGATAACCAGTCTCAGGTTGGAGTATGCGAAAAACATACTGAAGGAGCATCCAGAAATCAATATACAGAAGCTGGCTGAGTCTTCCGGTTTTCTTTCCCAAAGTAACTTTATCAAATTATTTTCCGAGAAAGAAGGATGTACGCCTGCCAAATGGAAAAAAGCAAATCGGGAATAATTTGTGTAGTAAAAAAACTTGAAAAAAGGTCACAGAGCCCCATTTTCTAAAAGTGCTCAAACGACAAAAAAGTGCTAATTCGACAATTCAAAAAGTGCTAATTCGCAAAAAGATGCTCATACGACAATTTTCATGAAATACTACAGAAAAAGTTCTTGTGATATTTCGGGCACAGGATGGCATTTATTACCTTTGGAGAAGACAAAATAATAAATGCAAGTAAATATGAGCAGAAAAATCACTTTTCTTACCCTGTTTCTGTGGTTGACGGCGGTAACTTTTCCAGTCATTGCGCAGCAGAATACAGACACGACCTACACTTTTCGTTTCGTCCCGCAGAAGGACATGTTCTACGTGCCTTGGAATGGCAATGACACGGAATTTGCCCGTCTGTTGGAATGTATCGAAAACAACAGAACCACAATTCTTGACGGCAAGCTGCCGCTTTATGTTGACGGCTACTGTAATTCACTGGGCAGCAAAACAGAGAACCTTGCCACGGCGAAGATCCGTGCCAACCGTGTGAAATCCGAACTGATTACACGCGCGGAAATAATAGAGGAGAATTTTATTACCCGCAATCATGCGAATGAGGGTGATTTTGTAATCGTGCGCCTAACGGTACCTGCAAAGGAAACAGCCGTGACG
>OODF01000741.1_pt1 | contig 17760 bp, 20 predicted proteins | sample 1671431 | NCBI WGS metagenome assembly OODF01 (sample SAMN06348156, study PRJEB24527) | human gut metagenome | biome: human gut; feature: ankylosing spondylitis patient; material: feces | host: Homo sapiens | place: China | collected 2015-10 | reverse complement strand
TCTCGCACAGACACGGAAAATCACGAAGGGGATTTTGAGTCCCCCTCGTCTGCCAGCCTCCGGCGGTGGTAGTTTATTGCCGTTGAATCGTCCTATTTTTGAGGCCGAGGGGGATTTTTCCGCCACGACCGAGGGGGATTCCTCTTATTTTTGAGTGTATTATATCATGGATTTTTGATTCCGTCAACTGGATTTTTGTTAAAGCGAACATTTCGATTTTGAGGGCAGTATCGTCAAACCTGGGCGGTGCTGTCCTTTTTTGATGCCTAGGATACTGTCGGCACCGAAAACAAGTATTGATTGGTAGCAAAACTCGATTTTAACAACTATTTGTAGTATAATAAAGCCATCCAATAAGTGAAAGGGGCTGTGCACGGAAACGGGTTCATCCTCCCTTGTGAAGTAGTGAGATCTAGTCAGGCCGCTGTAAATTACCCTGACAGCAAAAAGTTTACAGCAAATTTTATTCCAAGGGAGGGCTTGAATATGAGCCGCACAAAAGAAACCGACAAGAAGAAGCACTGGCCGTTCAATGGTTTTTTCCTGAAGTTCGCAGAGGCGCAGAAAGAGTACGAACAGGAGCTGCACATTGACCCTGCTTTGCTAACGGAAGCCGAAAAGCAACGCGAAATTCGGAAACTCTTGAATGATATGTACGCTTCTCGCAAAAAGAGAAAAGACGATGGAGCACCGCTTGACCCCATTGTGCCAGAAAATGATCTGGAAGCAGTTCGAGCGGAAACGGAACAATCGCTGCCCCGCAAACAGTATATAGCCGATCTGGTTGGAGAAGATTTCAAGCGCTGGAAAGGCATGGTTCTGTTCGACGCAGGCACCAACTCTGGCAAGACCTATTTTATTCTAAAGGTCCTGCTGCCGTGGGCGTATGAACATCACAAGCGCATTTTGTTCTTGTGTAACCGTGATGCCCTACGGAATCAGGTGGAGCGTGATGTATGCCGCTTGGGGCGTGTGGAGGGTTCTTACTGGGATTATGATGATGAGCTCGGCGAAGAGGCTGAGCGACCCACCATCGAAAACAAGTACGAATGCACCATTCGGGTGGAAACCTATCAGTGGCTGGAAACTTTTCTGTTGAAGAACGAGCGGGGAGCCAAGATTTATCTGCGGACGTTTGACTACATTGTGGCGGACGAATACCACTATATGGTGACGGATACTGGCTTCAACGACCATGTGGATATGAGCTACGAGGCCATTAAAGAACTGACTGCGACAAAGACCTGTATCTTCATGAGCGCAACTGCCCGGATACTGTTTGATACCTGGGAGAGGCTTGGACGGATTCCAGCAGGACAGCACTACCGCCTACCCGTTGACTATCGCTTTGTGTCGAGCGTAAAGTTTTTCTACTATGGAGATGAAGAGGTTGATATCATCCGCCGGGTAAAGCCGGGAGAGAAAATCCTTGTCTTTGTAGAGAAGGTAGACAAGCTGCGCAGGTTGCGTGACCGACTAAAAGCAGAGGGCATGGTTGATGTGGCTTGCCTGTGCTCCAAGTACCGTAAAGAGGCCAAAGAATTTGACAAGCAGGAAGATGTGCTGAAGGACGGTGTCTTGCTCCACCAAATCACTTTGACGACTACAACCCTCTATAATGGTGTGGACATCAAAGACCGTGCCCTGAAGCATATCGTCAGTGAGTTGTGGAACCCACTCGTCAATGCCCAGATACTTGGTCGAAAGCGACCTTTGGATGCAGACGATACCTGCGCGGTGTACTTTATGGGATATGGCAGGGAGCGGCTAAAAGGTCTGTTCCAAGAGGTAAAAAGGTATCAGCTTGGGCCAGCAGGAGAGTTTCGGAGAAAATTCAAAGACCCTGACGCCTGGCGAGAGTATCTCTACAATGACGAAACACAGTACATTCTAAATACGAGTCATAAATGCCGTACGGTTGTACTTGACCCGAGAGAGGGCCGTTATTGTCTGAGAAAGCGTGCATATCTACAAGCCTTGCTGGAAAGCGCTATGCTGCAAAAAATGCTGCGTTATGGCTATCAAGAGGCGCTGCTGAATGAGATTGATGAAAGCCTGCTTGCAAAGGTAGAGCGTCTTGACTCACCGCCGTTGCTTGACTATCTGGATGCTCACCTGAACGAAGAACGATATTGTGAGGAATGGCAGAAAATCTTCTTTGAGATGGGACATATCTACAACAAAGAGGACAGACATACCAAGAAATCGTGGCCTGGCTTTACGCGCGCTCGTGGATGGCTGCAACATTATGGATACGACCTTCATAAGAGGCAGAAACGGTTTGAAGCGGGACAAAAGAAAACGGTCTGGTGGGTTACAAAATCAGAACACTAAGGGGGGCTACGAAATTCACTGTACTATATAGTAGTGTGAAAAATATAGGCATTTCTGGAATAACTTGTCAATTTCTCTGCTGATAGTATTCTTATAAACTGCGGATATCAAGCGTTTTTATCGGGGCTGGAAAGGACACTTGGAAGCCACGGTAAAGATGGTTGATGTTCGCAATCGAGCAGCTGTAACAGACAGCGCAGAGCGATGGATGTTGGAGCTGCGAGAGGCAACGGAGCGTCAGCGGAGGCGCAGAGTTCCCCTTTAATCACTGTTTACTGAATGTCTGCTTTGATACTGGCTATATATGAAAAAGGCCCTGTTGCTCGATGGTGAGCAGCAGGGTTTTGTTGTACGCTGGGATGATATTTCTATAGACAAATCACCTGACCAAAAACTCAAATAGGCTCATAATGCCGGAACCAATAACGCTACCAATGGCAGCTACAGTCATTATAAAGACGTACAAGAGGGGCATGATGAGAATGGGCGAAAGAAGCATCAGCAGGCAGCCCCAGTCGTCACCACCGCCTCGATTTGTCCGGCCTGCGTTCATTCTGGTGTATGCTTTATAATCGTCGTACCAATCGTGATGGCAGCTCATAGTAAATCCTCCTGTTTGAAATTGTATATTCTTGTTGTGATTGAAGTTTATCAAAGCTCGCATCCTACTAATCGGACTTTCAACGGCTCTTTCGACAAAATGTGTATTTACAGGTGCACTTTTAAGTTTAGGCGACGACCTCCAAGTGCTCCCGTATCATCCGCTCCAATGTCGGGCGTGTGACGTGAAGCGCCTCGGCCAGCTGCCCTTTGTTCATCTCCCGGCGGACGTACCGGGCATAAAGCTCTGTGAAGTTATCCGGCGCGGCGACTTTCTTCCTGCCCTTATAGATGCCGTTTCGCTTGGCGATGGCGATACCCTCCCGTTGACGGTCCAGCAAGTTTTGACGCTCAAACTCATTGATGGCGGCAATCATGGTGAGCATGAGCTTCCCGGTAGGCGTCCCGGTGTCCAGGTTCTCTTTGTTGCTGACCAGATGCACCCCCTTGGACTGTAACCGCTCCACGATCTCAAGCAGGTCCCTAGTGCTGCGGGCAAGGCGGCTGAAGTCGTGGATATAGACGGTATCGCCCTCCCGCACATAGTCGAGCATGGCTTGGAGCTGGGGCCTGTCCATACTCTTGCCGCTGATTTTTTCGGTGAACCACTTTTCGATGCCGTGCTTCTTGAGCGCTTCGATCTGGCGAGCCTCATTCTGTTCTTCGGTGCTGACGCGGACGTATGCAACTTTCATGATGTACCTCACAGGCTGATAGAAAAATAGGGTCAGACTTGCCCAAAATCGTTAAAAATAATGCGCAAATCGACCCTAAATTTCAAGGTATAGATGGTGTTTCTGTTACAAAGTAGGGTGTACCCCAAATTAGAAGTACTGCGAAACGGAGATGCTGATATTGGGGGCGTCACTCCCTGTGAGTGGTTTGGCGATGAGGCTTAGAATATCGTTGCCGTCAAAGTCCACTTGGCATTGATATTCGTCACAGGCGATAGAGGCAGATGGCTCTTTCTCAAGATCGGTTTCCGTATGGATGATTGAAGCGCCGTTTACAAGGTCGAGAGATACATCTTCCGATGAAACGGGAAACTCATAGCATACAGCTGGGCTTGCATTGCTGAGTGCAAACCACACGCGGGGAAAGCTCTTAATGACACGAAAGAGCTGTTCGGCGGTAAGAATGACGGTTGCGGTAATAGTTGTGTTCATAATAATACTCCTTTTTACAAGTGCACTTTTCAAAAAGCGTCCACCGTGATGGTGTTGCCCTCTTTGGTGCTGATTTCGTACTCAATGGTGTGGATATCCGGGAACGTCTGGCGCTCAATGCTCAAGATGCTGGCAAGCGGAACGGAAAGCAGTGTGCTCCCCGCGATGAGGTGGAGCTCTGTCTTGTCCCGGCGGATTTGGAGCTTGACGTCTTGGAACGACAGGGCCGCACCCGTCAAAATGGCGCAAACGCTGGCTTTGCACTCGAACGTTTCTCGCACAAAGGTGTCGATGGGAATTTTATAATCTGTCATAATGGACCTCCTATCAAAGGTTGACACTACTCTCACTCGTGTCCTCGTTCTCTGTCTGGCCTGCTTTAGTCGGCCTTGGTGAACAGCTCCATGCAGTCGGCGCAGATGACCCGTACTTCCTTGGTGCTGCGAATGATGGTCCCGCACTTGGGGCATATCCACCGCCGGGTGCTGCTCTTGGCTCTGGGCGGTCTGGGGGCTCCTGTCTCACTGCTGCCCGGTGCTTTGCTGCCGTTGCCTGTCCCGGTCATGTCGGTCCACGCCAGCCGTTCGCCCATCTGGATGGCCTCCCAGCCTTGGTCTATGATAAATTCCAGCAGTGCTTCCGACGGGCTTGTGATGGTCCAGCCGTACTTTTCGTGATGTTCTACAATCAGCCCATGAGCCTCTGCCTGCTCTTTGAAGCGGCGGTTGTGGTAGACGCCATTATTAGAGGTGTCTTTGATGCCGCTCTCCAAGCAGTGCTCGTGCACCATCTCATGCAGCAGGGTGGCAGTGGTGTCCTCAATGGGGCGGTTCAGCGTGGCCGATGAAATATTGATCTCGTACTTGCTTTCCTCTCCCGCCTGCCAGACCTTGGCGCAGGTGATGTGGCCGTAAGCAGACGGTGTTTTCTTCAGGCTGATGATGGGTTCCGGGAGCTTTCCCTCGAAATAGTGCTGGTTGAGCACGCGGAACATCTTCTCAAGCTGTCCAGCGGCGCGGCTGGTTTTCACGGTCTGCTTCATGGTGGTTTCTCTCCTTTGTACGTCAAGATTGAAAAATGGAGGGACAGATGGTATAATGATTCTATCCCGGCGGGGTGCTCGTGCCAAGCGGCCAGATGGCTACAGGTAGGGGAGTTTGAAGATGGGATGGCTCATGGGGATGGACCTCCTGTTTTACGGGTGAATGTTTAACGGCTCCTGGAAAAGAGTGGGGCCGTTTGGATGCACTTAGACTATCACGATACCGTGCTGACGTCAAGCACTATATCGTGTTTTCTCTGTTTTGCTGCCTTTTTAATGGTAAAAGCAGCCCGAATTGAGCAAGTTCACGATATACTGGCAGACGGCACGATATATGGAGGGCCTAATGGCGTACAATGAAGCAAAAAAAATCAGCAATCAAAAGAGCGATGCAAAATATTCCCAAATTCTGCTAAAGCCCTACAAAGAAGAAGCTGCACGAATAAAGAAATGTGCTGCGGACGAGGGAATGAGCACGCAAGGTTATATTTTGCAGGCCGTCCGTAAACAAATGGATGGCGAGCCTATCCCCGGGGTGGTTAAAAATCCCGAAAGTGAACCTTTAACGACCGAAGAGCTCAGTTGCTCGGTTTCCCCACAGTTGGCAGAAGCCATCAAGAAATGCGCCCATGATGCAATTTACAACCTTTCCGACGAGGAGATCGATAAGCTGAGAAGCAACTTGGAAAAACTGATTTTTGATAGTTTTACGGTAGAACGATTCCGAAAAGATGGCGGGGTATATTTCAAGTCCCTGCTCTGAACATAAAAATAAGCCTCTGCCTTTTGAACGGGCAGGGGCTCTTATTGTATCTGGGCAAAATAAAATCCCAGCGGGGGTGAGCCGCCGGGATTGGAGATTGGATTTTTAGATGGCTACCAGCTAGGCACTACAAGGGCAGCCAAGAACGTAGTAATAGGTGTATATAGCCCCGAGTGTTTCGTGAGGAATACGAGGGGCATTTTCTTCGTTATGATTCGGCTCAAAAAGACATAAAAAGCCCGACCTCATTTTCCTGAGATCGAGCCTTTATATTTTACGAATTTACCGTTGCTACTGTTACTGTCGTTTTATCCAATTTTGTAATTAAATCAATATTTTTTTCATTAGTCCCACCTCCAGCAACATAGAGGTTATAAAGGTTAATCATCCCGTTTTTAATGTCATCCGTTAGAGTGAAGTCGATATTTTTGTTAGACCCACTAAATCTCACCTTTATTTCTTCATCCCGATGTTCGATCAAGTCCTGAATCATAGGAATGGTTTCGCTGTTGGCAAAAAGGCAGATATATTCTTGAACAGAACTACCACTTCTAACTTTTCGCGAGACATCAAAATCTGAAATTGTATATCTGTGATCGCCAATTTTTACGATGATGTTATTTATAAATGCCCAATTTTGCCCAACATAATATAACCCAAGAAGATACCCATCTACTTCATCAGAAAGCGAAATGGTCGGCATAACTGTTATTGTTGTGTACCAATCAACATAGATAGCAGCTTTTCCATTTGAAAGAGATGTTGAGTATATATTTGTAATGCCTGACATATCATCTGCTTTAACTGTTAAGTCATCGGCATTATCAAAAACAGCTTTGTTAAAGCTGCCTGTTGCAAACGCAGAGATTGGAACCATAATCGCTAAAAGTACCGCAAGCGCTAATGCCAATATTTTCTTTTTCATAATGATACCTCCGTTTTTTGCATTTTTATAACAAACTAAAGCTTAACAGGAGTGAGCCGTCGGGAAGAGGATTAAAGGCCAGAGGTGTTTTTGACCTCTTCGTGGTTAGGGTCGGTGTAGGAAATCAGGATGGAGATACCACTACCATCGTTGAGCATTCCAAGGGAAACCTCTGTCGTTTCAGTGTTCCAGATAGTTTGGTAGACAGAATAACCCAACTGCAATGCTGTGTCAGCATCGGCATACTTGGCGAGACTGGAAATTTTTCTAACCTCATCAGAAGAAGGCTTTCCGTATTTCTCCGAGAGGCTGTCTTTTAATGTTTCATAGGACGTAATATAGAGGGAAGCGGTGCTGTAGGTAGTAGTAATGCCATAAAGGCCACGGTACAGTTTCCCGGCGGGGTCGAAGTAATACACGATGTAAGCATCGTTTCCGGCAACACTTCCAGAATACAGCAAAGCCGAACCATCATCAGCAGGGCCCTCAAATTTCGCTGTTTCATATTTGTTGATAGTATCTTCATCGTCGCCCCAGAAGCCGGTGCGGAAGTCGCCATTGCGATTGGAGGCATCAATCACCGGGAGTTTGTTTTCAGGGAGAGAGTAGGAGAGGACAATCTGATACTTTTTCGTGTCTGGATTGATGTAGTAGAGGTAAGAAACACTGATGTCATCGGTTGTCCACTCAAGCCAGACACCTGCACCATCTTCGTCTGTATCACTCTTGTCTTCTGTTGCCTCGCCATAAACTTTCGTTAAGTTCTCAACAAAAGCGTTGGAAGCATCTGTCAGAACCTGCGAAGATTCAGTTGTAAAGGTGCTTATGCAAAGCGTGTCGTCCTTGAAAGTATAGGAGCACTTGCCCTTGGCGGTACCGTACTCGACGTCCTCGAACACATAATTTTTCTTTGCTTCTCCTGCAAACGAAACAGAATCAGGAGCCTTTCCCATAATGGCTTCGATTTCAGTCGGTGTAGTTTCCCAAGTGGCGTCAGAGTAGGCAAAGGGGTGGGTTTCGGATAGAGGGGGCTCTGCTACCGAAGAAGCAACAGAAGCGGCGGCACTATTTGCAGGATTTGCAGGGGCAGAGGAACAGGCGCTTAAGGATAATAAAATAGAGGCCGATAGCAGGCATGGGAAGAGTTGCTGTTTGATAAAGTGAAGTTTCATGGTGAAATCCTTTCCATGGAGTCATTCCTTTTATATTGGTGGATGTTCGGTTACTTGATTTTCTTGTAGGTGACTTCAAGCCCTTTGTCTGGATGGTATTTCCAAGTGATGGTAACACCAAGGTCTTCATACGTTTCCGTTTGCTTGCCATCGCTGCCAGTGGTATGGCCCATCTCTACAAAAAGCGATTCCGGGCAGCCTAGTTCCTGATTGATCGTTTCAACGGCCTTATAGGCGTCAACATAAGCGAGGCCATTGTCGTCTTCATCAAACGGGTTGGTATCAATGGTCAAATAACTCCCGTCAGAGCCAACATCTGCCCAAATAGAACGGCAGTGCTCGTCATAGAGTTTCTTGAAATTAGGCCCTTTGTTCTTTTGCAGAAAAATGCCTGCGCCAAGGAGGATAAGCAGTAGAATGACGACAATCGGAATGATTTTCCTCTTGTCTAATTTGACCGTTGGAGTAGGCGTAACGGGAACGACCTCAACCGACGAGACGGAAATGCCATCGGAAACCGTGGATTCAGACGATTGATTTTCAGAAAGAGATGAGCCGCAAGCCGAACAGAATTTGGCATCACCGTCAACAGACGTACCGCATTTTGGACAATTCATATTATTCCTCCCTGCAAAATTTGATGAAAATTGTGACAGATGTTGCCTTCACCCTATCACACTTTTATCACAATGTCAAGCAATAGAGCCAAAAATGATAATGATAAATCATCACTGTTACCTATACTGGACAATAGGAGGCGATGAGAATGACCGCAGAACGAATCAAGGCGCTGCGAGAGGCGCGGGGCTGGACGCAGGCAGAGCTTGCCCGGCGGATGAGCATTACGCGCAACGGCGTCAACTCGTGGGAACAGGGGCTTTCCATGCCGTCTCCGACTTGTCTGGTGGATTTGGCAAAGGTGTTCTCCGTCTCGACGGATTATCTGCTTGGGGTAGAACGGCTGGAAACGGTCAATGTCACAGGGCTGGATGAAAAGGACGTGGCAATGCTGGCCCAGTTGGCTGACCGATTGCGAGAAAAACGCTGACACTCTATAAGGGAACTGAAAGGCAACAAAAAATTCCCTGCCCGTGATTACAGAGCAGAGAATTGTTGTAGATTATAGGTGTCCCCGGAAACAAAAGTGAACTTTCAACATCTTTCCACAATGTTTTCAATCGGGGAAATTACTGGTCTGATAAGTCGAAAAAGTCGCATGAATCCTAAAGAATCTCGGTCAATTGGCCGGGATTTTTTGTTTATTTGGTAAGTTTGATTTTGCTGTCCCGGCGGGTATTGTGCGTCATCTGCTCCAACGGATTCAGAGCGTCGTAGTTGGCTTTCAGATCGTCCGAATAGAGCGCAACGTACTTCCGCGTCATCGAGAGGTCAGAGTGGCCCAGAAGCTTTTGGAGCCGGAACGGGTCGCCGCCAGCTTGGATGTACAGCTTGGCGTAGGTGTGCCGGAACAGATGGACGGACGTTTTCTCGACGCCTCGCTTGTGATTGTAGGCCCACACTGCATTCCCCAGTGCGCTGACGGTCAATTGTACGCCATACTCCGATACGAATAGCAGGTCAGAGGGAGCACCATCCCGATATACTAGGTACTCTTCCAGAATTTTGGTCAGCGCCCGGGTAAGAGGGACGACTTGTTGATTTCGGGTCTTCATGTGGCGGAAGAGCACCGTCCCATCGGAGAAGTTGATATCCTCGATTTTCAGGTTGACCAGCGTGGACGCACGGCACCCGGTTCCCAACAGAAAGTTGACTATGACCCAATTGCGGTACTCGGCAAAGGAGCAGGTTTTCTGGTCCGGCGTTTCAAGCAGGCGCTCCAATTCGTCGCTGGTGTAAGTTTCTTTGATGGGATTGTCTGCCCGTATCAGTCGGATGGGAAAGCGCTCCAAATACCCTTTGTCCATGCACCAATACAGAAACGCCCGGACCATGCGGAGATAAGTGTTGATGGTCGTATCGTGGAGTTGCTTCTCCTTTAGATGGAAAATATAATCTACCACCGTCTCTTCTGTGATGGAATCAATGGGTTGGTCAGTGTTCTCAAGAAAGTTGAAGAAGTGTCGTGCTTTTGATGAATAAAAATCAATGGTTCCCTGAGAAAGATTCTTGAGCTGGTTCTGCTTCTGAAACTGTTCAAATGCCATTTTTATGGACGGAAGCACCTTGGAAGTGGGTTGTAAAGTACGTTTGCGCACGAGTGAGATTCCTCCTTTTTAGCCGAAAAATCCCCCTCGGTCCGCTAAGAATAATTCTCACATCAGCGGCCATCCCGACCAAACAAAAAAGCCCACGATTGCACGAATCAACGCACAATCATAGGCTTCGTTATGCCGGTGGTGGGGGTCGAACCCACACGTGTTATTCGCACAAGGGATTTTGAGTCCCCCTCGTCTGCCATTCCGACACACCGGCACGGTATGATAACAGATGTATTATACCGGATTCCGGAGGCAAAATCAAGTATTGCGCCTCAACTTTTTCATGCGGGGCAGCATTGCGGACTGGCCGGAGGGGCAGAGCGGGGCGATCAGTTCAGTTTCTTGCCGAAGAACTCGACCTCTTTGCCGATGAACTGCATCAGCTCGTCGAACTGGTCGGGGGTCAGGCTCTGGGCACCATCGCACTTGGCCTTGGCGGGGTTGTTGTGAACCTCGATCATCAGGCCGTCGGCACCGGCCGCTACAGCAGCCTTTGCCAGCTCCGGCACCATCCAGGCGTGGCCGCAGGCGTGGCTGGGGTCCACCACCACGGGCAGGTGGGTCATCTTGTGCAGCATCACCACACCGGCCAGGTCCAGGGTGTTCCGCATACTGGTCTCAAACGTGCGGATGCCGCGCTCGCAGAGGATGACGTTCTCGTTGCCCTCGGCCATGATGTACTCGGCGCTCATGACGAACTCTTCCAGCGTGTTGGCCAGGCCCCGCTTGAGCAGCACGGGCTTTTTTTGGCGGCCCACGGCCTTGAGCAGCTCAAAATTCTGCATGTTGCGGGCACCCACCTGGATGAGGTCCACATTCTCGAACAGGGGCAGGTGCTCGGTGTTCATGATCTCGGTGACGATGGGAGCGCCCGTGGCCCGGCGGGCCAGCTTGAGCAGGTCCAGGCCCTCGCTCCGCATTCCCTGGAACGAGTAGGGAGAGGTGCGGGGCTTGAACGCGCCGCCCCGCAGCAGGGAAGCACCGGCGGCCTTGACCCGCTGGGCGCAGTAGGTGATCTGCTCCTCGCTCTCAATGCTGCAGGGGCCTGCGATGACGGCAAAGTTTCCGCCGCCGATCTTGACGCCGTTCACATCAATGATACTGTCGTCCGGGTGAAACTTGCGGTTGGCTTTTTTGTAGGGCTCGGACACGCGGCGGCAGGCCTCCACCACGGGGTTGGCCAGTACCCAGCTCTCTGCAATGGCCTTGGTATCGCCGATGAGGCCGAGGATATGGGTGTCGCTGCCCTTGGAGTCGTTGATCTGCAGGCCCATGCCCTCCAGCTCGCGGCAGAACTCATGCACCTGTACGTCGGGGGCATTCTGTTTTAATACAATGATCATAGCGCTTTCTCCTTACCATTTTCCCAAAGCGGCAGGGAGAACGGCTCCCTTGCTGCAAATCAGTATCGTGAACTTCAGTTTCGTGAAGTATCTTGAGCATGGGCATAGCATACCACTTCAGTTTTGTGAAGTCAAGGCTTTTTTGAAATTTTTCCGCAAATGTGGTAGAATGGGGGCACGATAGGAGTGATAGAGCTATGGGAAAAGAAACAAAGACCAATGCCATGCGCATTCTGGAGCGGGCCAAGGTGCCCTATACTGCCCATGAATACGCCCACGAGGAGGGCGTGGCGGTGGACGGCGTGACCGTAGCCGCCAGCATGGGGGAAGACCCCGCCTGCGTGTATAAAACACTGGTGACCCAGGGGACCAGCAGAAATTATTTCGTCTTCGTTATCCCGGTGGCAGCGGAGCTGGACCTGAAAGCCGCCGCCCGCAGCGTGGGGGAGAAGAGCGTGGCCATGATCCATGTGGCCGATATCAACAAGGTGACCGGCTATGTCCGGGGCGGCTGCAGCCCGGTGGGCATGAAAAAGCAGTACACCACCGTGTTTGATGAGAGTGTGCTGGCCCAGCCGAAAGTCTATGTTTCCGGCGGGCGGATCGGTACCCAGGTGTGCTGCGCCCCGGCCGACCTCATCAAGGCAGCCCGGGCCACAACGGCACACATCATTTTCTAAAGATTTAACAATATTTATCGTTCCAATAAGTCGTACTTAAAAAGAAAAAGAATGGCGAAACTGCACAAAACTTTTGAAAGTTTTTTGGCAGCAGGAGAACACAAGGGAGAAATTGCCGAAACGCTCTTTGCAAAGCTGTTTTTTTGCCGTAAACTGTATGTGTAAGGCGAACGCCAGCTCCCAAAAACCGGAGCTGGAGCACGCCGCGACAGGGCGCGGGACAATGAAGTTGCGGAGGACGAGCGGAATGCGAAACATGCTGCTGAAAACCATCGGCCGCCAGTGCGGTGAGGGTCATCAGGGCCTCGGTGTAACTTCATGCCAGAACACCCGCTTGGGGTGCGCCGCTCTGGAACAAATGCAGAAATAAAAGGCCGTGGTGCAGGTGTACCACAGCCTTTTTTGTTTGCCGTGGATCGGAAAAGAGAAAGAGAGGTTGGATTTCGATGGTTCGGAAAGTTGCAGTCATTATGGGTTCGGACAGCGATTGGCCGGTGGTCAAGGGGGCCTGTGCCCAGCTCAAGGCGCTGGACATCCCGTTTGAGGCACACATCCTGTCGGCACACCGCACCCCGGCAGAGGCGGCTGCCTTTGCCAAGGGCGCAAAAGAGAATGGTTTTGGCGTCATCCTCTGCGCTGCCGGCATGGCCGCCCATCTGGCCGGTGCCTTTGCCGCCAACACCACCCTGCCCGTCATCGGCATCCCGATGAAAGGCGGTGCCATGGACGGCCTGGACGCCCTGCTGGCCACCGTGCAGATGCCCAGCGGCATCCCTGTGGCGACCGTGGCCCTGAACGGTGCCAAGAACGCCGCCTGGCTGGCCGCTGAGATCCTGGCCCTGAGCGATGATGCTCTGGCCGCCAAGCTGGCTGCCGAGCGCGCGGCCATGGCGGAACAGATCGCCGCCAAAGAGGAAAAACTGCAGAAAGAGATCGAGGAACTGTAATGTCTGATTTTGCATATCCGCTTCACGAAGAGTGCGGCGTTTTTGGCATCTATGACCGCGCCGGGACGGAGGACGTGGCCGCTGCCGCTTACTCCGCCCTGTACGCGCTGCAGCACCGCGGCCAGGAGAGCTGCGGCATCGCCGTCAACGACGACGGTGTGATCCAGGGCCACCGGGATCTCGGCCTTGTCAACGAGGTGTTCACCCCGGCGGTGCTGGCCTCTCTGGCAAAGCCCACCGCCCGCATGGCCACCGGACACGTCCGGTACGCCACCTCCGGCAGCCGGGTGCGGGCCAACGCCCAGCCCATGATCGTCCGCCACGGCCGGGGCACCATGGCCCTGTGCCACAACGGCAACCTGACCAATGCGCTGGAGCTCCGCCGCCAGCTGGAGAATGAGGGCGCCATCTTCCACGGCTCTTCGGATACCGAAGTGATCTGTTACCTCGTTACCCGCAACCGCCTGCGGATGGGCAGCATCGAGACGGCCATCAGCAAGACGATGGACGTGCTGGAGGGTGCTTACAGCCTCGTCATCATGTCCGCCACCAAGCTCATCGCGGTGCGTGACCCCCGCGGCTACCGGCCCCTGTGCATCGGTACCCTGCCCGGCGGCGGCTACGTCTTTGCCAGCGAGAGCTGTGCACTGGACGCCGCAGGCGCGACCCTTTTGCGGGATGTGGAACCCGGCGAGATCGTGGTGGCGGACGCCAAGACCGGAGAGCTGCGGAGCATCACCGACCATGTGGGCCGCCCGGACAGCCAGATGTGCGTGTTTGAGTACATCTACTTCTCCCGCCCGGACAGCATCATCGAGGGGCAGTCGGTCCATGAGGCCCGCAAGCAGGCAGGCCGTTTCCTGGCGCAGGAGCACCCGGTGGAGGCCGATGTGGTCATCGGCGTGCCGGACTCCGGCCTGGACGCCGCCCTCGGCTACTCCGAGGAGAGCGGCATCCCCTACGGCATCGGCTTCATCAAAAATAAATACATTGGCCGCACCTTTATCCAGGGCAGCCAGAAGCAGCGGGAGAACAGCGTCCGGATCAAGCTGAACGTCGTGTCCAGCACGGTCAAGGACAAGCGAGTGGTCCTGGTGGATGACTCCATCGTCCGTGGCACCACCTCCGCCCGCATCATCAAGCTGCTGCGGGACGCCGGGGCCAGGGAGGTCCATTTCCGGGTCTCGGCTCCGCCGTTCAAGTATCCCTGCTATTTCGGCACGGATATCCCGGACCAGAAGCTTCTGGTGGCCACGGGTCGCACCGTGGACCAGATCAATGAGATCATCGGGGCGGACACGCTGGGCTACCTTTCCACGGAGCATGTGGTCAAGCTGGCTCCCAATGCCCACTGTGGTTTCTGCACGGCCTGCTTCACGGGTGAATACGCCGTCAAGCCGAAGGAAGTGCTTTCGACCGATATTCACGAGCGTCATCTCAACGACCGTCCCAAGGACGAGAAAAAGTTAGGAGAGTAACAAGATGGAAAAGAGCTATTCGGAAAGCTATGCAGCAGCAGGTGTGGATATCACCGCTGGTTACCGCTCGGTGGAGCTGATGAAACAGTACGTTGCCCGCACCATGAACGAGCACTGCATCGGTGGTCTGGGCGGTTTTGGCGGCCTGTTTGAGCTGGACTGCACGGGCTACCAGCACCCGGTGCTGATCTCCGGCACCGACGGCGTGGGCACCAAGCTGAAGATCGCCATGATCCTGGACAAACACGACACCATCGGCATCGACTGCGTGGCCATGTGCGTCAACGATGTCATCTGCGCTGGTGCAAAGCCGCTGGTCTTCCTGGATTACATCGCCTGCGGCCGCAACATCCCGGAAAAGATCGCAGAGATCGTCAAGGGCGTGGCTGAGGGCTGTGTGCAGGCCGATTGCTCTCTGGTGGGCGGCGAGACCGCCGAGCACCCGGGCATGATGCCGGAGGAGGAGTACGATCTGGCCGGTTTCACCGTGGGCGTTGTGGACAAAGAAAAGATCCTGAACAACGACACCATGAAGCCCGGCGACGTCATCCTGGCCCTGCCCTCCACGGGCGTCCACTCCAACGGCTTCTCGCTGGTGCGCAAGATCTTTGACATCGACGGCAACCCCGATATTCTGAAGACCGCTCCCGCGGAGCTGGGCGGCAAGACCCTGGGCGAGGCCCTGCTGGCCCCCACCAAAATTTACGTCAAGCCCGTGCTGAAAGTGCTGGAAGAGGTGGATGTCAAGGGCATCTCCCACATCACCGGCGGCGGCTTCTATGAAAACATCCCCCGCAGCCTGAAGAAAGGCTGCTGCGCCCGCATCAAGAAAGAGGATGTCCGCACCCCGGCCCTCTTCCACCTGATGCAGAAAGAGGGCGGCATCTCGGAGCACGATATGTTCAACACCTTTAATATGGGCGTGGGCATGGTGCTCACCGTCCCGGCAGAGCAGGCCGACAAGGCCCTGGAGATCCTCCACGCAAACGGTGAGCCGGAGGCTTACCGCCTGGGCGTCATTGCAGAAGGTGAGGGCGTGGAACTGTGCTGAAGATCGCGGTGTTAGTATCCGGCGGCGGCACCAACCTGCAGGCCCTGCTGGACAGCGAGGCCCGGGGCGAGAACCCCAACGGAAAGATCAAATTGGTGGTGGCCTCCAAGCCCGGCGTCTATGCGCTGGAGCGGGCCGCCAAGGCTGGCGTGGAGGGCGTTGTGGTCCGCCGCAAGGACTATGCCGACAGCGAGGCTTTTGACGCCGCCCTGCTGGCCGTGCTCAAGGAGCACGACATCGACCTGGTGGTGCTGGCGGGCTTTCTGTCCGTGCTGGGCCCCAGCGTCATCGCGGCCTATCCGCGCCGCATCCTGAACGTCCACCCCGCCCTCATCCCGTCGTTCTGCGGGCCCGGCATGTACGGCCTGCGCCCCCACGAGGCCGCGCTGGCCCGGGGCTGCAAGGTGACGGGTGCCACCGTCCACTTTGTCAACGAGGAGTGCGACGGCGGGCCCATCCTGCTGCAGAAAGCCGTGGACATCCTGCCCGGCGACACCCCGGAAGTGCTGCAGAAGCGGGTGATGGAGCAGGCCGAGTGGAAGCTGCTGCCCAGGGCGGTGGCCATGATCTGCAATGGAGAGGTAGAATAACTATGGAAAAGATCAACCTGAACGAGTATCTGGCATCCAACGAGTACCCCGGCCGCGGCATCGCGGTGGCAAAGGCCCCGGACGGACGGCAGATGTTCATCGGCTATTTCATCATGGGCCGCAGCGAGAACAGCCGCAACCGGGTGTTTGACCCGGTGCCCGAGCGGGGCGGCATCTGCACCATTGCAGCCGACCCGGCCAAGCTGGAAGACCCCAGCCTCATCATTTACAACCCCGTGCTCACCCTGGGCAAGACCCATATCGTGACCAACGGCGACCAGACCGATACCATCTACGACGGGATGAGCCGCGGCAAGAGCTTTGCCGACAGCCTGCGCACCCGCACCTTTGAGCCGGACGGCCCCAACTACACCCCCCGCATCTCGGCAGTGGTGTACGAGGACGGCAGCTACCAGATGAGCATCCTGAAATCGGCCGACGGCAACGGCGAGAGCGTCCAGCGCTATTTCTTTGATTACCCCCAGCCTGTGGCAGGCGAGGGCCATTTCATCAGCACCTACAAGCACAACGGCAGCCCCATCCCCAGCTTTGAGGGCGAGCCCCTCCGCTTTGCCTGCCCCCGCACCATCGGCGATTTTGCCCAGGGCCTGTGGAGCAGCCTGAACGCCGACAACAAAGTGAGCCTGTTTGCCCGGGTGATCGACCTGGAGACCGGCGAGAGCGGCGACATGATCTTCAACAAATACGACGCCGTCTGCAGCGACCTGGACGACCCCGAGGAGCCGGAGCTGCTGCCCGAGGAGCTGGAACTACTCAAGAAGCTCGACGCTGAGGAAGAATAAACGCACTGGAGATTTTAAGGAGGATGCACCAATGAATGAACTTGCACTGAAGTACGGCTGCAACCCCAACCAGAAGCCCAGCCGCATTTATATGGAAGATGGCTCCGACCTGCCCGTGACCGTGTTGAACGGCAAGCCCGGCTACATCAATTTTCTGGATGCCCTCAACTCCATCCAGCTGGTCAAGGAGCTGAAAGCCGCCTGCGGCCTGCCCGCGGCGGCCTCGTTCAAGCATGTTTCCCCGGCGGGCGCGGCCCTGGGCCTGCCCCTGACCGAGGTGGAGCGGAAGATGTACCACATTGCCCCGGATTTTGAGCTCTCCCCGCTGGCCTGCGCCTATGCCCGCGCCCGCGGTGCCGATCGCATGTCCTCGTTCGGCGACTGGATCGCCCTCTCCGAGGTCTGTGATGTCCCCACCGCAAAGCTCATCCAGCACGAAGTCTCCGACGGCATCATTGCCCCGGGCTACGAGCCGGAAGCCCTGAAGATCCTTGCCAGCAAGAAAAAGGGCAACTACAACGTGGTCGCCATCGACCCGGACTACAAGCCCAACCCCGTGGAGCACAAGCAGGTGTACGGCATCACCTTTGAACAGGGCCGCAACGAGCTGGCCATCAACGCCGACACCATGCTGACCAACTGGGTCA
>OODF01000727.1_pt1 | contig 18096 bp, 18 predicted proteins | sample 1671431 | NCBI WGS metagenome assembly OODF01 (sample SAMN06348156, study PRJEB24527) | human gut metagenome | biome: human gut; feature: ankylosing spondylitis patient; material: feces | host: Homo sapiens | place: China | collected 2015-10 | reverse complement strand
TTCATTTGGGAATAATTCAAGCTGGCGAATCATATAATGTGTACTTGGAATGTAATCAAAATAAAACAATAGTGCTAGATATAAACTCCATGGAATTGGGCGTGTCCGATTTTCGTAGGCACTATAAGTTTGTCGTGAAATACCAACAGCCGAAGCAATTTCTTCTTGTGATGCACCAACTTTTCCTCTGAGTGCGGGTAACTCAATCGCCAATTGAGTGGCCAAGTTCTCTTTCTCATCTTTACTAAAATTCCAAAACTGCTTATAAGCATCTCGCCCTACAAATTGAATCAATAAATCTCCTCCTGGGTATACTCTTTCGTAGAGTACATTACTCCACGAAAAAACACCGCCAAACACTGAAAACTCAGCATTATTTGACGGTGTTGACAATTTATTTGACGGCTAATAAATCAGAAAGCCGTTGCATATTTTCTCTTTTTAAATCCATGGATGGGTGTACATAGCGATTCATTGTAATATTCACGCTGGCATGACCCAATATTTCGCTGAGACTTTTTACATCGAATCCAAGCTCTATGCACCTTGTAGCAAATGTATGACGTAACGAGTGATAATTTGCGGAGGTGATTCCGCTGTTTTTCAATACCTTCTTAAAATGATTTTGCATGGTTCTTGGTTCTAATGGATTCTGATCGCTATTGGTTAGGATGTAGCCAGTAGAAGAAGCTTTGTGTGCTGTAAGAATAGTCATTAAGCCATGGGGTACTGGAATAGTACGGATGGAGCAAGCACTTTTTGGTGTGGTAACAACAATCCTTGTCTTGTATTCACTGTTGGTTCTATCTTGGATTCTCTGGAGCGTTTGATGCACGTGGATTGTGTAATCTGAGAATGAAACATCTTCCCATCGTAACGCACAAATTTCACCTACTCTGAGACCAGTGAATAAACATACTAATATACCAATATTGCAGGAATCAAGATTAGAATACAAGTATTGGCATAATTTTTCCTGTTCAGCACGACTCAAAACTCTCATTTCCTTCGTTTGACGTTTTATCTGTATAGATCGTGCGTCACAAGAAATGGCTTTCCCGTTTCGGGTGGCAAATTGTAAGACATTTCGAATTAGAGATAAAATATCTGAAACAGTTTTAGAGGAAAGTCCATTCTCCTTTAATCCACCAGAAACAAGGAAAAAATTACACTGCGTTTCAATAAACTCGTGTGTTATATCACGCAATTGTTTGCTTCCGAACACAGGAAGTATATACGAGCTGAGAAGATTCCTATATTTGTTGCTTGTAGATTCCTTCACTTTAGGACATATAGCTTGAAACCATTCCATAGCAACCTGTTCAAATTGATCTGAGCTAATTTCTGGATCGACAGTGACAGAATTACTCGTGCACGAACTTTGACTGATAAGTTTTGCCTTGACTTCTCGATATGACTTTGCATAAACATAACCGTAATTGGCTTTGCCTGTAGAAGATCGGGACTTAATGTATCTTCCTTCCCATCTGCCGTCTTTCCTTTTGTAAATATTTTCTCCTTTTCGTGCCATAAGGTACACCTCCTTCAATATGACTATAATTCTGACGGCAAATTGTGACTTTGGAACTTCCTAAGACGGATTTTTGCGCAAAACCTCGTGTTTTATGTCCCTAACATATTGACAAACAGTGCGACAACTTGTAAAATAGAGATGTAAATTAAAAAAAACAGAGAAGAATGCGATTCGTGGAGTAATGTACTCTGCGATATGAAAAGCGCAGCCATGAGCACCACGAACGCTCATGGCTGTATTTTTTTACTCTTCATCTGAAATCTGTGGAATTTCGTTTAACAATTGCTCAAGAACATCTTGCAAAATCACAGCTGCTTGTGGCAATTCTCCATCTGCATTAGCTAGAGAGGCTATTTCATGTCGAGCATATTCCTGAAAATAAGGAGAGAGCCTTCCTAGGCTGGCATCTACTATGCAATCTAAAATCTCTCCATAACTAACTTCACTTAAATCAATCATTTTCTGTTCCATCCTATTGAAAGTCTCTGAACTTACGGCCTCTATGGTTATCAACCTTGTGTCCAGTCTATCACAAACGATAGTTTATATCAATCAAAAATTGTAGATTCAACCGTTCATTTTTGACTATTCGCTAGGCTACAATAGAGTAAAGAAGGATGGTGGTTGCTCATGTACGAAGAACAGTTTTCCAAGCGGCTTGCTGAGCTGCGCACAAAAAAGGGAGTATCTGCGAGAGACATGAGTCTTTCCATTGGGCAAAATCCCGGATATATTCGAGCAATCGAATGCGGCACTACCTTTCCTACCATGTCGAACTTCTTTTATATATGTGAGTACCTCAACGTAACTCCGCAGGAATTTTTCAATTTCAGTGAGGAACCTTCCAATGGAATGAATGCTCTTACCGATCAACTTCAGCAATTCGATTCCGAGCAGGTAAATGCACTTGCTGCATTTATCAAAACCATCGTAAAAAAGTAATTTCATTCAGCTCTTGCGGTTGCATGATAAAATACAGCACAGCATTTGACTTCACCGTATAGAGCGGATGAAGCTAGAATGCTGTGCTTTTTTGTTGGAGACATTATCATGTTGCAGTCTACATCGGAATACGAAGAACGCAATTTTGATGATATTCAGCGTGCGCTTGACATTGAACACACTGTGAAGGCTTTGGAAGCTCAACTATGCTATGACCAGCATTCGCCAGAAGAAGTTGCCCGACAGATTCTAAAGGCAGCGTGCAAATTTTATGACGCCGATTGGTGTGGTCTTATCCAAGTGGATTTGGATTTGAAGATTTGGACGCCATTCTGGTGGTATAACGATAGTTCTGAAGATAAAACAACCATCTTGACGGAGGAGTTTGAATCTGCTGAATTTCTTGACCGATGGGTACAGGCCGTGCGCCATGGGAAACCGATGATCGTTCCTGATGCAGAAGAAGTAAAAAAACACCTATCCTGCGGAGTATAATCTCTATCAGCGTCTGGGAATCCGATCTGTCCTTGGTGCTTCTCTGGAGCCACGCCCTGTCGCTCTACTTGCGGTACGCAATCCCAAGCGGTACATTTCCGAAACGAGTATTCTGCGGCTGTTGGCGTATGTTCTTCTCGTTGCTTACAAAGACAAAAAGATGAATGACGGTCTGAACATGGCTTTCGCTCCAGAAAACATCGAGAGCAGCCATGATGTTTTTGTCAGTCTCTTTGGCGAACTGAAGATTTACACCTCCCACGGCATCCTGCGAGAAGCCGATCTGAAATCCCCAAAAATCAGCCGCTTGCTAACCTATCTTTTGATTTCAGGTAAGAAAGCTCACTCATCGCTGGAAATTGCGCAAGCTCTTTGGCCTGATGATTCAACGAATCCTGCTAAGAATATGAGAAATCTGATTTATCGCCTCCGGCAAACATTCGGTCTTATTTCAGAAAAAGAGCTTATTGTATCTACCGCTTCCGGTTATCAATTCAACCCTGATCTTCATATTATGACGGACTATCAGCAATTTGACGATCTTATCCAGTTGGCCTCGAAAGCCTCTTCCGTTATCAACCGGGTAGAACTGTTAAAAAATGCGATTGACCTCTATTGTGGAAAAATTCTTTCTTCTGCTGACGGGGAGCATTGGTTTATTCAGTTTACGGCAAAGTATCATATTGCTTATGTTGGTGCCGTGAATGAACTCCTGAAGCAACTGAATGCGCTGCATTCTTATGATTTGCTGAATCAGTATGCTACAAGGTCTCTGGCAATCGTCCCTGAAAACTCCAGAGGATACTACTGGCTGATTCACTCCCTTAAAGTTCAAGGAATGGATGAATTGGCCTCAAACGAGTATCAATTAGCAAAGCAGCACCTCACCACCGAAGAATATAAAGAATTGCGTACTTCATTAGGTGATAGCTGCGAATAATTCTCATAAGACCTTCATGAGATGTTCAAGAGACTTTCATGTGACATAAAATTTCTCAGGAGATTCCCTAAATAGGATAAAAATAGCCCTATGTGACTTTTGTGAGATGTTCATAAGACTTTCGTAAGACCCTCGTATGATATGCTTATACGGCACGAATCGCTGCCCTGTAAGCTACCACACGAGGTTTTTCTTTTTTGGCAATTTTCCAAGGCTTTCGATTCGTCCGAATAAAAACATATCGAAAGCCTGAGATGCATTAAAGGCCGAGGATACTTATACTGCTTTCCATTTTCGGATGGAAAGGTATCGGTAACCTTTTCTTTTAATGCGTCTTTTTTTCGCTGAGAAAAGCCCGTAAACTGTCCCACAGTGAAGTGTCCTCAACCTCCGCATCCGGCGGAAAGGACCTTCATTATGTTCAGTACGAAAGAATTTGGTCAGCGTGTCAGCAATCTTCGGAAAGTTCGCAATCTTACCCAAGATGAGCTTGCATATCGAGTAAATGTAAATAAAGGTCATATTAGCCGAATTGAGCGTGGCACAGTTGCTTGTTCCTTAGAACTTCTTATTGATCTTTCAAATGAGTTGCACACCAGCACGGACTTTCTTTTAACCGGTATTGGCCCTTCTAATGATTTTGCCAAAGAGGAAATCGACACTGCAATCAGCATTCTTTCTTCCATAAAGCAACTGCTGTAAATTCAAAATTTGGAATTTTCTTCCAAAAATAGGCCTACTAAGCCTACAAGGTAGGCCTACGAGGCCCACGCATTTCACAATTTGAGCCGCTATACTATAAGCAAGCCAGACAACATCTGGCATCCGCCCCTTGAAAATTGAACACGCATTCTTCAGTCACGTTCCTGTGATGATGAGCCACGTCCGTAACAAATGCGATGATCTCCCACTGAGGGAATGAGCGGTAGGTTGACGGTAAATGGATGACAGCTTCTCCATAGCTAAGAGCCATCACAGAATAATGATACTTCTGCCTTCGGGCAGCTCGGTGAGAACCACGGAGAGGTGAGAACCCTATGGATTCGGTATGCTGCCGGACGGCTGAAAGATTTCCCACACGAAAACAGAGTTTTCGGTTTCCGGGGATGTCGGGGACAAATACGGAAAGATATAGAACTATAAATCACAGCAATTTGCTGTTTGAGATAGTAGGGTGGGCTGTGCGAGCAGCCCACTGTTACATATACAGATAGAGAGGAGAAATCCAAATTGGCAACACGAGGCAAAAAAGAGAAAGAGTATCCGCCCATGCCCGCAAACTGGATATACAAGCGCGGGGATGTCTACATGATGGACCTGAACCCTTACAGCGGTTCTGAGCAAGGCGGTGTCCGACCTGCCATTGTTGTCCAGAACGATGACGGTAATTTTTATTCCAATGTTCTTCTGGTCGTTCCGCTGACAACACAGATCAAAAAGCGAAATATGCCAACACATTTTATTCTGCACAATCGCTTTTTGAGCGCACCATCCATGGCAATCTGCGAGAGTCCCAGACCGGCAGATAAATCAAGAGTTCTTCAATATTTAGGGCATCTGTCCAAATACGAGATGCGGCAGGTATCCCTTTGCTTGCAGTACAGTTTTGGATTTATCGGATACAAAATGTTCCGAAAATGCCTTACAGCTCCGCCGGAAGAAGATGTGGTTGCTGCGGCAAAAAATCTTCTCTCCAAGCAGTTCCAAAACCTTCGGGTGCTGATCGGTTCGATTATCCAATCGGGAATTGATTTTCTACAAAAGAAGAAGGAGGTTCCTTTATGATGAACGCAGTTGTAAAACCTTACCATGAGATGTGCCCGAACAGCAGCGAACTGATCGTGCCGCGCGACACTTATCAGCGTGCTCTTCACCCCGCTCGTGTTGCCCGCATCGCAAAAGAATTTGACGAGCGGGTTGCCAATGAGCCGAAGATCAGCTTCCGGGATGGTCACTACTATGTGATGGACGGACAGAACACCATCGCTGCACGGAAATTTCTGAACGGCGGCGAAGATTTGCAGATTCGCTGCAAGGTTTATTTTGGTATGACAGAACGAGAAGAAGCCCTCCTGTTTGCACAGCAGACAGGCATTTCGGAACGGCTGAGTGCAGGGCAGAAGCTCCGTGCCCTGATTTTTGCAGGGGAGCCTGCTGCCGTTGCATTCCAGCAGGCCACCGAATTGGCTGGCGTTCATCTTTCTTTTGAAGAAGGCCGGGGCAAGCAGCGGATCAGCTGCATTGCAACCGCCTATCACGAATTCATCCGGCTGGGTCCGGAACTGTATATCGAATCCCTTGATGTTTTGCTGAACGCTTGGAACGGCGAATCTGATTCCATGAGTTCCGCAAACCTGCTCGGCATTTGCCGCTTTGTAGAACTGTATCACTCCGAATATAACAAAGGCCGTCTGATTGCCAAACTGCGGCAGGTCGATGCGTTCACGATTTTTCGCCTTGCTCGAACCGCAGGCGTAAGCCTTCCCGGCAAGACGAAGTACCTTCAGCAGGTCTATACTATTTATAATGGTGGCAGCCGCCGGGCTGCATTGCCGCTCAAGTTTTAACTTTAAGTATATTTAACGAGGTATTATCCAATGATTGTCCATGAAGAACCTTCGCCCAACTCGGTTTCCTCCCCTGTTTCCACAGCAAAGGATAGCCGCTGCTATACCGTAGAAGACCTGATGGAAATGTTGCTCCTGAGCCGTCCCACTGTCTACCGTCTACTGAAGCAGAACGAATTCCGCTGGTTCAAGGTAAGCGGCGCTTACCGTATTTCCAAAGCCAGCTTTGAAGCATGGCTCAATGATGGCACTGTTGAACGCAATCCTGCTGTTTGACATCCTCAACATTTCAAGCGAAATCTGCTATTCTTTAGCCGGGATGAGAAATCCCGGCTAAACTTTTACATAGATAGAGAGGTGTCTTTCATGGATGATATGCGGAATACTTCGGCTCCCTTATACGGAAAAGCTGAACCTGCCACTACCAAAACCACCATGTCGGTTCGTGAGATGCGGCAGCTTCTCGGCCTTGGCAAAACAGACAGCTATTGGCTACTTCATAAGAATCTCTTTGAAGTCATTCTGATAAACGACAAAAGGCGTATCGTTATTTCCAGCTTTGAGAAATGGTATGCCAATCAGGTCAAATATCATAAGGTCAATGGCTCGCCACCGGGCGAGGAACTTTGCAAACGGTCCTATTCCGTTCCTGACGTCGCCGAAATATTGAAGGTGAAACCCGAAACGATCTATACACTTATCCGACAGGGCAAGTTGAAAACAGAAACGACAGACTTCTGTATGAGGATTCCCAAAGAGGAATTTGAGCGGTGGTACCGGTCACAAAGCCGCTACCGCACAGCAGCTGACCGGGAGCGTGACCGGGAGATTGAAGCGTAAACCATCTCCATCCCGGAAATGGCAAAAGTACTCGGTATCCCACGCAAGAATGTTTATGGGATTCTTGATTGCAAAAAATACCGAGATTGTTTCGTCATTGAGCGCGTGGCCGACAGGCCGCGCATTACCAAAAAAAGTTTTAAGGCATGGCTTAAAAGCCAATCTACATACCAACTTCAAAAATCGAAAAAAGAAACGCATGAGGAGCCGCCGCTAAAACTGCAATGTCCCAAGAATGGGAAATACTACAGTTTTCAGGAAATTCAGGCTTTCTACGGAATCAGCCGCCCAACACTTGACTCGTGGGTTCTCAAAGAAGGAATTCCAACGATGAAGTTGGGAAGGGTAAAACGCATCCAAAAAGATGCTTTCGATGAAGTTCTGAAGTCCAAACGTAAAGTAGAGGAGGATGTATAATGGCCAGCATTGTCAAACGCAATAACAGCTACTGCGTTGTCTATACCTACAAACACACTAATGGAACGCAAAAGCAGAAATGGGAAACCTTTACCGACCTTACAGATGCTAAAAACCGTAAGAAAGAGGTCGAATACAAAGAATCCGTCGGTACCTTTGTGGCACCCCAGTGCCGAACTCTAAAAGACTTGCTTACAGAATATGTTGCCCTGTACGGAAAAACCAAATGGGCACTCTCAGCCTATCAATCAAACAATGCTCTGATTTCAAACTACATAATACCGCTTATCGGCTCAATGAAGCTGCAAGATCTCACCACCCGCGTAATTGAGGGATATTATCAGCGGCTGCTTAAATACGAAGCCGTTGACCCTATGTGTGGAAAGCGTCAGCATCAATACGTTTCTCCCGGCACGGTTCGTTCGGTTCACAAAATTTTGAGAAGTGCCTTTGAGCAGGCTGTAAAGTGGGAACTTATGGAAAAGAATCCCTGTATTTATGCCACCTTGCCCAAATACACTGCAAAGAAGCGTGATATCTGGACTGCCGAGACCTTGTTCCATGCCTTAGAAGTCTGTGATGATCCACGGCTCCGGCTCTGCATCAATCTCTCCTTCTCTTGTTCTCTGCGCCTTGGCGAACTGCTCGGTTTGACTTGGGATTGCGTGGATATCTCCCCGGAAAGCATTGCAGCTGGTCGGGCTTCCCTTTACATAGACAAAGAATTACAGCGCGTCAATGTGTCGGCACTGGACACGCTGGATGATATCGAAGTCATCCGGCGCTTTCCGTCCAGAACATCTCTTTGCACGACCGTCCAGATTCTGAAGAAGCCAAAAACCGAGAGCAGTATCCGAACGGTGTTTCTGCCCAGAACGGTTGCCGAAATGCTGGTCGCCTACAAGGCCGACCAAGACAACATCAAAGAGGCTCTGGGCGACGAATACACCGACTACAATCTGGTGGTTGCCGGCCCGCTTGGTCTGCCAACAGAGCATACCACCGTCAATGCAGCCTTGAATCGCCTGATTAAAAAGAATAATCTTCCGAAAGTGGTTTTCCATAGCTTCCGGCATTCCAGTATTACATACAAGCTCAAGCTGAACGGCGGCGACATCAAAGCTGTTCAGGGTGACTCCGGCCATGCGCAGGCGTCCATGGTCACAGAGCAGTATGCACACATCTTGGATGATGACCGGCGAATCAACGCCCAGCACTTCGATAACTTCTTCTATCAGCACAAAGGTGCGGAGCCTGAAATCCAGCACGATGACGAGCCGAACGTAGAATGCGGAACCGGCGCAGTCGATGCCAAGGCGGCAGCAGCACTCACCAAACTCCTGTCCGATCCTTCGATGGCAGCACTCATCAAGAATCTTGCCAAAAGTCTATAAGTCCCCTATACATAAACAGCGGCAGCTTTCCGTTTTGGGAAAACTGCCGCTGTTTGTTTTAAGAAGATGCAGCAATCTTGCTGGCCAGTTCTTCGATTTCATCGAGTGTAAGCTCCGTGTATTTAGCAATCTCCTCATGCGAGGACCTATTGTCTGCCAGTAGATGCTTCGCTATTCTAAGCCTTTGGGTGTTATCAATTGTGATCCTATTGAAAACCCTTCTTGTAAATGGTATCATAAATTCAAAACCGCAAATATGTCACTATTGGAAAGTGAGTGATTACAATGTTCCTGAAATATCTGCAGATTCGTAATTTCCGAAATCTTTTATCTTCGAGATTCGAGTTCTCACCTGGTGCCAATACGATAATTGGAGAAAATGACTCCGGAAAGAGCAACTCTATGACAGCTCTCCGAATTCTGCTGGATAGCGGCTATTTCTACGACTCCAAGAGATTAAAAGAAACAGATTTTTCTGAAGTTCTCGGTGACTGGAAAGGGCATTGGATCATTATCTCAGCTTTTTTTGACAAAATAACCGATGACGACAAGCAAGATGAGCTTTGTGCAGAGCTTACGCCCAGTGAGGAAAATGTGGAATTTTTAAGGTCCTACATTCGTTGTGCAGGTAATGATTTCGGAACAGTCACACTGTTTATTCGTCCTATCCGAAGCGTCCGCATGGAATTATCCAGAGCTGCAAATAAAGAATCATTCGATGAAATCCGCAAAAAAATCTCACTATCCGATTACGAATTCTTTTATACTTCCAGATCTCAGGCCGATTTTACAGACCCACAGGTCTATAAAAATCTCGTAGGCGATTTTGATCAAGGATTCTATACTGATCCTGAAGCCGAAGATTTACAGATTCTAGGCACTAAGATAGATATCCTCAGCGTCTGGCAGCACATTTCCGTTGTGTTCATTGATGCTTTGCGGGACGCAGAATCGGAGCTAAAAAAGCCACGAAATCCGATTCGTCGGGTCTTTGATTCTGTCCAAGGTGAGATTACAAGCGCTAGCAAGCAGGAAATCAAAGACAAAATCCATGCGCTCAATAATACGATTTCTGCAATCCCACAGATTGAAAATATCGGGCAGGATGTAAGCGGAAAGCTCCATGAGATTGTGGGCCTTGTCTATTCTCCCGAAATAACTGTTGAGTCAAAAATCAAAGAAGATATCGAATCTCTGGCAAAATATTTGACGGTATCTCCTGCCGGAGATATTGATATAGATCGGCTCGGGCTCGGTCATCTAAATATATTGTATATTGCATTAAAACTGGTAGAATTTGAATACAACCGGCATCATGAAATTCTTAACATCATGGTTATTGAAGAACCCGAAGCTCATATCCATACTCATATTCAAAAAACTCTGTTTGATAGCCTGAAAATATCCCGTGATTATACACAGGTTATCATGACCACCCATTCCACACATCTTTCTGAAGTATCTGATATCCGAAAAGTAAATATTCTTAAATCAGGGACTCTTTTTTCTACTGTTATGCAACCGGCCAAACATCTGGATGATTTTGGCGAGAAGTCTCTGAATATAAAGAAGGGGCTATCTCTTTCCATGTGTCTGGAACGCTATTTAGATGCCAAGCGCTCCGTTCTCCTTTTTTCCAAGGGTGTAGTTCTTGTTGAGGGAGATGGGGAAGAAATTCTTTTACCTTCTATGGTAAAAAAAGCACTTGGTGTATCTCTAGATGAGATTGGCATCGGCCTAATCAATGTTGGCAGTGTCTCTTTTGAATATGTTGCCAGTCTTTTTGATGACAAGCGGTTACAGCGGCACTGTGCAATTATTACCGACAGCGACGCAATCATGCCTGATGCAAAAAAATGCCATATTGAGGCTGCCAAAAGAGGAGAAACAAGGACAGAAAAACTCAATAGCCTGTATGGCGATAATCGATGGGTCGATATGTTTTATGCTCCATACACTTTTGAAGTTGATTTTGCAAATGAATCGAGAAATCATCGCTTCATAGAAACAGTGATAAAAACACATTATACGCAGGAAACGGCCATTGATGGACACGTTAGAGAACTTTCTGGAACGGATGATGCAAAACGGTATGATACAGTCCTAACTGTTGCAAAAGAGCTTGGAAAAGGTTGGTATGCAACACTTCTGTCTACTGTCATCGACGAGACAGTTATCATCCCCTCGTATATGCTTCAGGCTCTTGCATTTGTTTCACAAAGCATTATCGACGAAAAATTGTTAAAGAAAATGGCACTGCACACATTAGAAGGATATTATGGGGATAGTGCGGTCGTTCTTAAAGAGTTTCTGACAAATGCTAAAACCCCTGACGAGATATCAACAGCGATTCAGGCATTTTGTGACACGTACCCTGACAATAATTTTGCGTATTTTATCTCCTTTCGAAAGGATGTTGTACATGGATAACGATTTCACATTTTTAGTGCAGTTGAATCCAAAGCAGCGGGATGTTTGCATCAGCGAAAACAACTACGTCCTGACTGCTTGCCCTGGAAGCGGCAAAACAAGAACCATTACCTATCGTTTAGCTTACCTTGATAAGAAATATATACCTTCTCGGTTGTTAAATATAGCAATCACCTACACCAACCGTGCTGCGGATGAGATTTATTCACGTCTGGATAGCATGAGCATCGATGAGTCCTCCATATGGACCGGGACAATTCATCAATTTTGCATGCACTTTATCATTCGACCGTATGCCATGTATTCAGAGCAACTCTGTCATGGATATCACATTGTTGACGAATTTATAAAAAAGCAATACCTTACCGAGATCAATTCTGCATTGAGGATCCACGCAACGCAGAGCGATTTATTTTCCAACCCTATAATAAAAGCTGCCTATCGCGAACGTTTGCGGAGCAACAAAGAAATCGACTTTGATATGATCCTAGAACTATCTGATACATTATTATCAGAACACCCATTTATCGCTGAAAATATTTCTCATATCATACGCAGTATTCATGTGGATGAATTTCAGGATACCAATGCACTGCAATATTCTATCCTCGCCAAAATTGTGCAGGCGAACAAAAAAATCAATATCATGTTTGTCGGCGACGCCAATCAGGCAATATATAGCGGTCTGGGTGGTATCGCCAAAACGCCCGAAGAATTGGCTCATCAGTTTGGGGTCAGTTTTGAAACAGCCAACCTAACAGGTTGTTACCGTTCGACCCAGAGGATTATTGATTATTATTCCAACTTTGAAGTTGTACCATCAACAATCGAAGCTATATCTGACATCAAAAATATGCAGGGCACGATTTTCTATGATCACACCATATACAAGGATGATCTGCCTCATAAAATAGCTCAGATTATCCTCCTCCATCTTTCTTCTGGTATTCCTGCACACGATATTTGCGTTGTTGCGCCACAGTGGTTTCAGATTTACCCCCTTGCTAAAAAACTCCGTGATGAACTGCCATCGGTGAATTTCGATGCACCGGATATTGCGCCATTCAAGTATGATCCAATGAATCCTTTTTATCTTCTAGCCAAATTATTCTTCACCACCCCCGGAACAAACGTTCGTGTAAGAAAGAGAATTGTCTCTGAATTTTCTGATATCCTTGAAAGCGAATATCATGTTGCTTTTCCAGAGGGTTATGATACCTATTCTTTGTTGAAAATCATCAATTCAGCTCCAAAGAATACGAACGACGGTTTAATGTTTTATCAGCAAGCCATAACTCATGTCTTTCAACATCTGCGGATACCTTTTGAACCTGAAACACCGCTTCATAAGACTTATGTTTCTTTCCTGAAAAAAACCGAAGATCGAATCCGGCAATTCCAGTTACCGTATAACTGCGATGACCTTTATGCATATTTCAAAGAACGTGATGGCGTCGTCATCAACACCATTCACGGGATAAAGGGTGAAGAATATACAGTTGTTATTGGGTATGATTTGCTGAACGGCCATCTGCCCAATTGGAATATCATAAAAAACAAAAATGAAACCTTAAAGCTTTTATATGTTCTATGTTCAAGAGCAAAATCCGCTTTGTACTTATTCAGCGAAACAGGACGGACGACAAGAACAGGCCACCCACTTACCTCTACGAATGAATTATATAATGTGAGATATCACTACGACACCGCATAAAGCCGAACTTTCCTGTTTCCACCAACCGCAAATGTATTCACATTGTCACTCACCAAACCACTGTCTGATTCTTCAATGGCAGCGCTCATCAAGAATCTTGCAAAAAGCCTGTAACCCTCATATACATAAACAGAGGCAGCTTTCCGTTTTTGGAAAACTGCCTCTGTTTGTTTTAAGAAGATGCAGCTATCTTTCTGGCCAGTTCTTCGATCTCATCGAGTGTAAGCTCCGTGTATTTAGCAATCTCCTCATGCGAGAACCGATTATCTGCCAGTAGGCGCTCCGCTGCTTCAAGCGAGCATTCATGCGCTGCTTCTGCTCTTATTTCATCAAATATTCTGCTCATAATCTTGATTCATGGTCAGGCAGGCTTCTTCGTATCCAGTGCCTTGACCTCATCAACGGAAAGTTCGACCATATCTGCGATTTCCTCGTAAGGAATCCCCGCTTTGAGCATCTTCTGTGCAACTGCTATAGCTTTTGCATAAGTTGCTTCTTTTCTTTCTTCCGCTCTCATTTCTTCCATTGCCTTGCACATTGTCGTCACTCCCTTCGTATCCTCTTTGAAATACCGTACCCGCTGTGCCAGAACAGGATAATTCATGTCATCCGGGTCTGTACAGGTAAAGTCGTGCATCAGCTTTCCCAATGCAGTCTCGTCTTTGATCTGTGAGTTTACATAGATAATATGTGCATCGTCTCCAAAAGACTTTCCTGTTTCCTCAATGATGCGGTTGATGTGGTAGATGGGAAGTCCACCCCGCAGCACATCTTTTTCCGTAATAAAGATTACATAGGTCTCGTTCAGTGCGTCATACGCATCACCCGGATCTGTCAGGTTTGCATCCAGCAGACTGCTGTTGTATCTCGCCCTCTTGGCACCAGCCCCATGGTCGTTGCGCTGCACCTCGATATTATAGGTATGGTTTTCCTGATTCACTGCCAGAATATCCAGCCGCACAGAACGACCTTGCAGATTCTTCAAATCATGCTGACCATGGACTTCCTGTACAGTCAGGTCATCACGGTTCAGAATGATTTGAAGCAGGCATTCCGCACAGGGCTTATCTTCAAAGACCTTGCTCATAAAGTCATCATCCATGAGCCGGAAGTTTCGGATACGCTGTAAATCTTCCTTGTGCTTGCGCTCGAAGTCAAGTTCCTTCTGCGTTTCAACTTCTGCCATCGGTTCACCTGCTTTCTATTCTCTATCCAAGGTAAGAATACCATAAAAGCGTTCTTTTTACAAGACAAGACCCGCTGACTACATAGGCCGGAGGCATCCTTCGGGATGCAGCCGGTCGGATTTCTATGGAAGCCCTTGCTCCGGCATGGCATCATAAGTCCAGATTGAAAAATCGGTTTCTAAATGCAAAATTCCCGGAACAAATCCACCCTTTCCAGCTAATAAAGGGGTTTGGTTTACAATAGAGCAACTCCCTTTCACTAGCCAGCTAATTTCCAGCTAATGAACGCCCGTTTACACAGCTTAAAACAGGTTCGATTTCGTTGACTTAAATTGACAGCGCAAACAAAAATCTGTTGACGCAATGTAAAATAAATTACCTAGTTTTATCACGGGTTTACAGCGGTCGGGGTTACTCCTAAGCGAAAGGCCGGCGGTTCGAATACGCCTGAGGACACTATTTCAAAAAATTGCGAAGGTCATTTTTCCATGTGAAAGATGACCTTCGCATTTTTCATTTTGAACCAATCACCAAAATTAGCCAGCTAACGCTATTAGCAAAATTTTTTGATTTCTGCTAATAAAATCAGGCTTCCAGCTAATGAAGCCCCATAAAGCACCTTTTGAACTCCGTTTTCCGGCTCTCTGCTAAAATTGGCAGCCGCTTTCCTGTAAATCCATGTAAATACAAGATCAGGCCGTACTCCGGGCAGAGTTAAGCTACCCGGTGTCGCTGGGCGATGATGCGCGCGGCAATATCACTCGTCTGGACAATGCCATCGACAATTTCGCTGACCGTATTGCAGATGCCGAAAATGCTCTGCAAAACCTTGAACAGCAGAAGCAGGCCGCAGAGGTCGAAGTGGCAAAGCCCTTTGCACAGGAGGAAGAACTGGCCGAAAAGTCTGCCCGCCTTGCTGAATTGAACGCCTTGCTGAACATCGACCGTGACCGCAGTTCCTCGCAGGATACTCCCGAAGAATCCGAGGAAACCGAAGCACCCGCAACTCGTCCGTCTGTGCTGTCTGCACTGGAAGAAAAAGCCAATCAGCCAGAGCCTGTTAAGCCGTTCAAAAGCTATCTGGATAAGGAGGGCCGATAATTTGAAAAAGCGGGAACACCGTCTCTTTATTCGTGTGACTAATGAAGAACGGAGCTGCATTTTAGATAAGATGTATGGCATGGGCATCCGAAGCCTGAGTGCCTATATCCGCAAGATGGCACTGGACGGCTATTGCCTGAATCTCGACCTTCCGCAGCTGCGGCGCATGGCTTATTTGCTCCAGAGTTGCAGCAACAACTTGAATCAGGTAGCAAAACGCGTCAACGAAAGCGGCAAGATCTATGCTGCCGACCTTGCCGATCTACGCACCCGGCTGGATGAACTGATCGACATTGGCAAGCAGATTCTTTCCAAGCTGGCAGAGCTATAAAAATTCCCGCAGTTGGAGGACTGCGGGTGTACATATAACGCTTGACATCCTTGCAACGCAGTAGTCGATACCTTTATAATAAGGGCGAACAGAAAGGAAGTGCTTGATATGATGTCTATGCTGAAGAAAATTGTTCTTTTCCCGATTTCTCTCTTTGTGGCGTTTCTAGCTCTGATGGCAAGGTGGCTGCTAACCCTGTCCAGCTATGTAGTTGCTCCGCTGATGCTCTACATCTTCGGCTGCGGCATCTACACTGCTTACCGTCAGACTTGGAATCAGTTCTTTATCCTGCTGGTGGCCGAGTTCATCTGCTTCATCCTCTTTTTCGGTGCAACTGCCATCACCGAGGGCATCGGGCGTTTCAGTGAGTGGCTTGCAGAACTGTGAGGGATGCTATGAGCAAACAGAAGATAGAGGATTGCTATTTTGAACACAACAGCACGATTTTTTCTGAGATGCTGGGTGAGGATGAAGAGTATCTGCGACTGAAAAAAGCCAAAAGAGCAGCTGAGGAAGCCTTGCAGAGCGTTATCAGCAAAGAAGCGTGGAATCAATATCTCGCCTTAGATGAAATCTGCAATGAGTTGGAATGCGCCAGATACAAGGCAATGTATCTGGCGGGTGCTGCCGATTACGAAAAAATATCCAAATGATCTTGATGCCGCCTTCGGGCGGCATTTTTGTTGCAAAGGGGGTGATGATGCTGGCAGCAACACGGTTGATTGCGCTGCACAAAAACAAGGGCATGACCGTTGCGGCCTGCCTGAAAAATCGCACGGACTATATTGAAAACCCGGACAAGACCGAGCAGGGACAGTTTGTCAGCAGCTATGCTTGCAGCGCCCTGACAGCAGATGAAGAATTTATGCTGTCCAAGCGGCAGTATGATCTCGTAAACGGACGCAGGCAGAAAAGCGATGTGATCGCTTATCAGATACGGCAGTCCTTTCGTCCGGGGGAAATCACTGCAGAGGAAGCTAACAAGGTGGGCTACGAACTTGCCATGCGTTTTACCAAGGGCAAGTATGCGTTTGTTGTTGCCACCCATACGGACCGGCAGCACATCCACAACCATGTGATCTTTAACTCCACGGCACTGGATGGCACCAGAAAGTTCCGGGATTTTTTCTTTTCGGCGTTGGCAGTGCAGCGGTTGAGCGACCTGATTTGCTTGGAACACCAGTTGTCCGTCATTGAGAAGAAGCCCTATCGGGAACGGCAGAAGCGTGTTCTCTATCCTCCCAAGGAAAGCAACAGGGACCGCCTGTGCGGAATCATCGACACCATCCTTGCAGAAAAACCGGGAGATTATGAAACGTTTCTGCAAAAGCTGGAACAGCAGGGCTATGAGGTGAAGCGTGGCAAGCACACGGCGGTGAAAGGTAAGGGGCAGAAACGCTTTATCCGTTTACGCACACTGGGCACCGGCTATGGTGAGGACGAGATCAAGGCGGTGCTGGAGGGCAGGGCGAAACACCAGCCGTACCAGAAGCAGCCGCCCAAAGAACAGCCCTTCCAGTTGCTGGTGGACATTCAGGGAAAAATGGCAGAGGGCAAAAGCGTTGGCTACAAAAAGTGGGCAACCAAGTTCAATCTGAAAGAGATGTCCAAAACTCTGCTATTTTTGCAGGAGCAGAAGATTAGCAGTGCCGAGGAACTGTGGGAACGTGCAGCGGCGGCAACGGAATGCTATCATGCTATGGGGGATTCCATCAAGGCGGCAGAAGCAAGGTTGACGGAAATTGCTGTCCTGAAAACCCACATCATCAACTATGCTAAGACCCGTGAGGTGTACGCCGCTTATCGGAAAGCCGGGTACAGCAAGGCGTTTCTGGAAGCCCACCGGGAGGAGATCACTCTGCACAAGGCGGCGAAAGCTGCCTTTGACGAAGCCGGGCTGCAAAAATTGCCGAAGGTCAAGGAGTTGGATGCGGAGTTTGCAGAGCTGCTGACAAAAAAGAAAGCAGCCTACCCGGAATACCGCAAGGCACGGAACGAGATGCAAGAACTGGTTCGGGCACAGAAAAACGTGGAACGCTTTTTTGCGGAGGAAAAAGATACCACCGAGAAAACTCAGACCCGATAAGCGAATACCGCCGAGGATTCTTCCCGTTTTGGGAGGCATCCTCGGCGGCTTTTTTAGTTTATGTAGCAGCGGTCCTGTTTTATAAGCCAATCTTCACACAGCCGCTGGGCTTCGTCCT
>OODF01000725.1_pt1 | contig 18108 bp, 12 predicted proteins | sample 1671431 | NCBI WGS metagenome assembly OODF01 (sample SAMN06348156, study PRJEB24527) | human gut metagenome | biome: human gut; feature: ankylosing spondylitis patient; material: feces | host: Homo sapiens | place: China | collected 2015-10 | reverse complement strand
TGACATTGCTTCCTTGCGAGTTTACATGGCATCCCTGCGCAAAAAATTGGAACGAAACCCGGATGCGCCGCATCTGATCCAGACTCATGTTGGTGTCGGATACCGAATGCTGCGCGCAGAAAACGATGAAGCATAGTAAAAAAACAGGGTGCGTCCACCCGGACGCACCCTGCCAAAAGCCACGGACGATAGCGATATGGAACCAAAAAACGCGGGAGCTCCTTTCTGGAGACTCCCGCGTTTTTCGGTTCCTGTGCTCTGCGTGAAGCTTTTGGCTTTACAGCCACTCGCCTTTCAGCACGAATTTTTCGCGCTCGGCACCCGTGGAGACGAACTGGATCTCGTGGCCCAGCTCTTTTTCCAAAAACTCCACATAGGCCTTTGCTTCCTTGGGCAGCTCCTCCCAGCTCTGGCAGCCGGAGATGTCCTGGTTCCAGCCGGGCAGCATGGTGACAACAGGCTCCACACGGTCCAGGTCGGACAGGGTATCGAAGCGGGGGACTTCTACCCCGTCCAGCTTGTAGCCGGTGATGACCGGGATCTCTTTCATGCTGCTCAGCACGTCCAGCTTGGTAAGGGCGATCTTATCCGCGCCCTGGCAGGCCAGACCATAGCGGCTGGCCACACAGTCAAAGGGGCCCACCCGGCGGGGACGGCCGGTAGCGGCACCATACTCTCCGCCAGCCTTGCGCAGCTGTTCGTTCCAGCCTTCCCCCATGGCGTTCTCAGCCGCAAAGGGGCCTGCGCCCACGCAGGTGGAGTAGGCTTTCAGCACGCCCACCACATGGTCCAGCTTGCAGTTGGGGATGCCTGCCCCCAGCGGCGCGTAAGCCGCCAGCGTGTTGGAGCTGGATGTAAACGGGAAGATACCGTAATCAATATCCCGCATGGCGCCCAGCTGGGCCTCCAGCACGATCCGCTTGCCGCTGTCGTGGGCCTGCTGTAAAAACGCGCCCACATCGCAGATGTAGGGGGCAAACTTTGCAGCCTGCGCCTCACACCAGTGGAACAGCGCGTCGTAGGACATTTTTTCCTGATGATAGCAGCCTGCCAGCTCCATGTTCTTGGAGTCCAGGATCATGTGCAGGCGGTTCTGGGTGCGTTCCTCGTCCAGGTGGAGCAGGTCGCCCAAACGCAGGGTCTTTTTGCGGTATTTGTCGCTGTACGCGTAGGCAATGCCCCGCCGGGTGGAACCAAAGGCCGTGCCATTCTTGGCCAGACGGTCTTCCTCCAGCCCATCCTGTACTTTGTGCCAGGGCATGGAGATGGTGGCCTTATCCGAAAGTTTGAGGTTTTTGGGGCTGATCTCCACACCCCGCTCCTCGATAGCGGCCATTTCACCCGCCAGATGGTCCAGGTCTACCACCATGCCGGTGCCCAGCACACAGGTCACCTCCGGGTGGAGGATGCCCGAGGGCAGCAGGTTCAGGATGAACTTGCCTTTCTCGGTGACAACGGTATGTCCGGCGTTATTGCCGCCCTGATAGCGGGCGACGATATCAGCGTTTTCAGCCAGCAGATCGATGACGCGGCCCTTGCCCTCATCGCCCCAGTTGATGCCAGTAACTGCGGTAAGCATATGATGCTTCGCTCTCCTTTTTATCTATTTCCGGCACAGGGTCGGAATTTCAGCTTGATTTTTGGGTGCGGTATGATTATACTAGCAGGCAGAAAATGTGTAAAACGTATCTTGTACATAGCTGCAATGTAATTTGCGTATGGCAGAGGAGGAGCTCCCCATGTATGTGGATTGGGAATACTACAAAATCTTTTACTATGTAGCAAAATATCAGAATTTCACCAAGGCGGCCCGTGTGCTGGGCAACAACCAGCCCAACATCACCCACTCCATGAACCGGCTGGAAAGCCAGCTCAACTGCGTGCTCTTCATCCGCTCCAACCGGGGCGTCACCCTGACGCCCGAGGGGGAGCTGCTCTACTCCCGTATTGCCTCGGCGGCAGTGCAGATCCAGGACGCAGAGGAAGAGCTGAGTGCCAGTGCCACCCTGGAGCATGGGGCCATCAGCATCAGCGCCACGGAAACGGCCCTGAACATCTATCTCTCTGAAAAGCTGCGGGCGTTCCACACCGAGTACCCCGGCATCCGGCTGCGCATCTCAAATCACTCCACCCCGCAGGCCGTGCAGGCCGTGAAAAACGGTGAGGTGGATTTTGCGGTCATTTCGACCCCGGCGGAAGTCGAGTCCGGCTTGAAAATGGTGGAGCTGAAACCGTTTTACGAGGTGCTGGTGGGCGGCAAGACGTTCACCGCATTGGCAAGCCAGAACCTGACTTTGAAAGAATTGGGCAATTATCCCCTCATCTCCCTGAGTGACGAGAGCATGACCCGGAGCTTTTACCGGCAGTTCTTCCTGGAGCATGACGCGGTGCTGAAGCCCGACACCGAGGCCGCCACCACCGACCAGATGCTCACGCTGGTCAAAAGCGAGCTGGGCCTCGCCTTTGTGCCGGAACCCATGGCCAAAGATCCGTTGGAACGCGGCGAGATCGTCCAGCTGCATCTGCAGGAGATCATCCCCACCCGTTCCATCTGCCTCGTCTACGACCATCACCGCCCGCTGAATACGGCGGCCCGGAAGTTCCAGCAGCTGCTGACGGCTGCCGACCATAAATGCTGAAAACAGCCCGGCTCCCTGCTGTGATACAGGGAGCCGGGCTGTTTTGATCCTTTTTCCTTTTTTGGTTTTGTCGTTATACTCGCTCGGCCACCAGCTGGAATCCCTCTTTGGTCAGCTCTGCACGGATCTGCTCGATCTGTGCGTGGTCACGAGTCTCAAGAGCCAGCTTGAGGAAGCAGCTGGAAATGGGCATGTTGGGGTCGGAACCGTCGTGGAGGACCGACACCACGTTGCTGCCGCAGCGGGAAACGATGGCCGCCACCTTTTCCAGCTGGCCGGGCTTGTCCTCCAGGGCGATAGTCAGGTTGGCCTTGCGGCCACTCATGACCAGACCACGGGTGATGACACGGTTGAGGATGTTCACGTCAATGTTGCCGCCCGAGATGAGGCAGACCACCTTTTTGCCCTCGATGGGCAGCTTGTGGAACAGGGCTGCTGCCACCGGGACTGCACCCGCACCCTCGGCCACCAGCTTCTGGTTTTCCATCAGGGAGAGGATGGCTGCAGCCGTTTCGTCCTCGGTCACGGTGACGATATCATCCACATATTCCTCGCAGATCTGATAGGTCAGCTCGCCGGGGGTCTTGACCTGGATGCCGTCCGCAAAGGTGGAAGCCGCTTTCAGGGTCTGGTACTTATGCTCATGCAGGGAGCGGTACATGCTGGGGGCACCCTCGGCCTGCACGCCGTAGACCTTGACGTCCGGTTTGAGGCTCTTGAGCGCAAAAGCCACACCCGAGATCAGGCCGCCTCCGCCCACCGGGACAATGACAGCATCCACATCCGGCAGCTGCTCCAGAATTTCCAGGCCGATGGTCCCCTGTCCTGCGATCACCTGCTCGTCATCGTAGGGGTGGATAAAGGTCATCCCCGTCTCCGCCTGCAGCTCCACGGCCTTGTCGTGGGCATCATCGTAGGTACCGGGCACGAGGCAGACCTCAGCGCCCAGATTCTTGGTGTTTTCCACTTTCATGATGGGGGCACCATCCGGCATACAGACAATGCTCTTGATGCCGCGGCGGGTGGCTGCCAGCGCCACGCCCTGGGCGTGGTTGCCCGCCGAGCAGGCAATCACGCCTTTTTCGCTCTCTTCCTTGGAGAGCTGGCTGATTTTATAGTAGGCACCGCGCACCTTGAAGCTGCCTGTAGCCTGCAGGTTTTCGGTTTTGAGGTAGAGCTGGCAGTCTTTCGACAGCTTGGGTGCCTCGATGAGGTCGGTCTTGCGTGCAACGTCCTTAAGAACAAAGGCGGCGTGGTAGATCTTATCCAGAGTCAGCATGACAACTACTTCCTATCCTGTTTTTGTAAAATTTCGTGTGATAGGAAATAGTATAGAATACCAAAATTGTTTTGTCAAATGAAGATATTTCACAGTTTGACGCGGCAACAGGAAAAGAGTCAACACCGCCGGGGGCCCCCGATGATGCTGACTCTTTTCTGCTTTCCCTTTTTAAATTTCTGCAAGAATGGCGTCGCCCATAGCAGCACAGCCAAGGCAGATGCAGCCATCGCTCATGTTGTCGGCGGTGCGCAGGCCCTTGTCCAACACCTTGCTGACGGCGTTCTCAATGGCCTCGGCCTCTTCGGCCATGCCAAAGGAGTAGCGCAGCATCATAGCGGCAGACAGGATGCAGGCGGTTGGGTTGACGATATCCTTTCCCGCGATGTCCGGGGCAGAACCGTGAATGGGCTCATACAGGCCGCGGGTACCCTCGCCCAGAGAGGAGGAGGGGATCATTCCGATGGAGCCGGTGATCATGGAAGCCTCATCCGAAAGGATGTCGCCGAACATGTTCTCGGTGACGATGACATCGAACTGAGCCGGGTTCTTAACGATCTGCATGGCGCAGTTGTCCACGAACATCTCGCTGTACTCCACTTCCGGGTACTCAGCCTGCAGGCGGTGCATGACAGAGCGCCAGAGGCGGCTGGTGCCCAGCACATTGGCCTTATCCACGCAGCAGAGCTTCTTGCGGCGCTTGCGGGCCGTCTCAAAGCCAATGCGGCCGATCCGCTCGATCTCGTGCTCGGAGTAGGGCATCGAATCGACGGCCTGCTTCTCGCCATTTGCCAGCGTCTCGGTCTTGTGCTCGCCGAAGTACACGCCGCCGATCAGCTCCCGGACAATGAGGAAGTCGATGCCCTGTGCCACGATCTCCGGCTTGAGGGGGCTGGCCGGGGCCAGCTGGGGCCAGATCTTGGCCGGGCGGAGGTTGGAGTAAAGGCCCATGCCGGCACGGAGGCGGAGCAGGCCTTTTTCCGGGCGCTTATCGCCGGGCATCCCCTCCCACTTGGGGCCGCCCACCGCACCCAGCAGGACGCTGTCGGCGGCCAGGCACTTGTCCAGCTCGTGCTGAGGCAGCGGGTCGCCGTACTTGTCAATGGCCTCGCCGCCCATGGCAGCGTCGGTATAGTGGAACGTATGGCCATACTTTTCGGCCACCTGATCGAGAACGCGGAGGGTCTGCTTCACGATCTCCGGGCTGGAGCAGTCGCCCCAGATGACGGCAATATTTTTCTCCATTCGTCTGTTACCTCTTTCATAGGTTCTACTTCGTGCAACCTCTCAGTCTCGCATTCGCTCGACAGCTCCCCTAGTAGGGGAGCCCTTGGCAAAGAGGTTTCGTTTTCGATGAAATTGATTTATGTTTACTGGAAAACGCTGCGGAATGCCAAAGCCTCCCCTACTAGGGGAGGTGGCATCGAGCGCCAGCGAAGATGACGGAGAGGTTGTACCTCGAAGCACCTTTACTTCTTCGTCAGCGACTTCATCAGGCCGCCATCGGCGATGATCTTCTGGATGAACGGCGGGAACGGCTCGGCCTGGAAGACCTTGCCGGTGGTCACATCGGTGATGACACCGGTGTCAAAATCCACGGTCACATTGTCCCCTGCATGGATGGCGTCCACGGCCTCCGGGCACTCCATGATGGGCAGGCCGATGTTGATGCTGTTGCGGTAGAAGATGCGGGCAAAGCTCTTGGCGATGACGACGGAAATACCCGCCGTCTTGATGGCCAGCGGGGCGTGCTCGCGGGAGGAGCCGCAGCCGAAGTTCCAGCCGCCGACCATGATGTCGCCGTCTTTTACGTTGTGGATGAACTCTTTGTCGATGTCCTCCATGCAGTGGGTGGCCAGCTCCTGGGCATTGGGGGTGTTCAGGTAGCGGGCCGGGATGATGACATCGGTATCCACGTTATCCGGATATTTAAAAACAGAACCGTTTGCATTCATGGCAGTTACTCTCCTTTCGTCAGACCGTGCGGGGGTCGGTGATGTAGCCCGTCAGAGCGCTGGCAGCAGCGGTGGCGGGAGAGGCCAGGTAGACCTCGCTCTTCACATGGCCCATGCGGCCCACGAAGTTGCGGTTGGTGGTGGAAACGCAGCGCTCGCCCTCGGCCAGGATGCCCATGTAGCCGCCCAGGCAGGGACCGCAGGTGGGGGTGGACACGATGCAGCCTGCATCGATGAACGCCGTGGTCCAGCCGCGGAGGATGCACTCTTTATAAACATCCATGGTGGCGGGGATGATGATGCCGCGGACGCCCTTGGCGATGTGCTTGCCCTTGAGGATGTTATAAGCGGCCTCCATATCCTCCAGACGGCCATTGGTGCAGCTGCCGATGACCACCTGATCGATCTTGATGTCCTTGCCCTCGCTGGCCTTGTGGGTGTTCTCGGGCAGGTGGGGGTAGCTGACAGTAGGCTCCAGCGTGTCGAGGTCGATCTCAATGGTCTTCTCGTACTCGGCATCGGGGTCTGCCTCATAGAAGACCGGCTCCCGCTGGCTGCGTCCCTTGAGGTAAGCTTTCGTCACCTCGTCCACGGGGAAGATGCCGTTCTTGGCACCGGCCTCAATGGCCATGTTGCAGATGCTCAGGCGGTCGTCCATGGTCAGGGAAGCCACGCCCGGCCCGGTGAATTCCATGGATTTGTACAGCGCACCGTCCACACCGATCATGCCGATGATGTGGAGGATGAGGTCCTTGCCGGAAACGCGGGGACCGAACTTGCCCTTGAGGACGAACTTGATGGCGGCAGGCACCTTGAACCAGGCCATGCCCGTGGCCATGCCAGCGGCCATATCGGTGGAGCCCACGCCCGTGGAGAATGCGCCCACCGCACCATAGGTGCAGGTGTGGCTGTCGGCGCCGATGACGCAGTCGCCCGCCGTCACGATGCCTTTTTCGGGCAGGAGGGCGTGCTCCACGCCCATCTCGCCCACATCATAGAAGTTCAGGATATCATATTTGTTGGCAAACTCACGGCACTGCTTGGACTGCTGCGCGCTCTTGATGTCCTTGTTGGGCACAAAGTGATCCAGCACGATGGCGATGTGCTCTTTGTCGAACACGCTGTGGAACCCGGCCTTTTCAAACTCGTTGACGGCAACGGGAGTGGTGATATCATTGCCCAGCACGATATCGAGCTTGGCGTTGATGAGCTGGCCTGCCTTAACCTCGGCAAGACCTGCGTGAGCGGCCAGAATTTTCTGCGTCAGGGTCATTCCCATGATACTCTCTCCTTTTATCTTTAAGGTCTATCGTTCACTTACTTGCTGTTGATGGCACTGACCAGTGCCTTGATGCCCGCCACGATAATGTCGGTATCGGTGCCAGCGCCCCAGGTGACGGTGTTGTCGCCCCACATCAGGCCCACATAGGAAGCAGCGCGGGAGGTAGAGCCCTCATCCAGGCTGTGCTCGGAGTAGGTTTCCAGATGGAAGTCCATGCCGGTGGCACTCTGGATGGCGTTTGCCACGGCGTCCAGACGGCCATTGCCCACCGAGGTGATGACCTTGCGCTGGCCGTTGAGGTCCAGCGTGACGGTGGCGGTAATGCCGTTGACCTGTGCGAAGTGGGCTTCCACCACAGACAGCGGCTTGACCCGGTTGAGGTAGTTCTCCTCGAAGATGTGGAGCACCTCGCCTGCACTCAGCTCCTTGTGGCTGTGGTCGGACACGCTCTTGACCTTGTAGCCCAGAGCCTCGCGCATCTTGGGGGGCAGGTTGTAGCCGTAGTTCTGCTCCAGCACAAAGCCGATGCCGCCCTTGCCGCTCTGGCTGTTGATCCGGATGACGTCAGCGTCATAGGTACGGCCGATATCGTGGGGGTCGATGGGGATATAGGGGCAGGTCCAGCGGTGCTCGCCGCGCTCTTTGCGGTAAGCCATGCCCTTGGCGATGGCGTCCTGGTGGCTGCCGGAAAACGCCGCAAACACCAGCTGACCGGCGTAGGGGGTTCGCTCATAAATATGCATCCGGGTCATGCGCTCATAAGTGTCGCAGATCTCCGGCATATTGGAGAAGTCCAGCTTGGGGTCCACGCCATGGCTGTACAGGTTCATGGCCAGGGTCACGGCATCCACGTTGCCGGTGCGCTCGCCATTGCCGAACAGGCAGCACTCCACGCGCTGGGCACCTGCCAGCACCGCCAGCTCGGCGCAGGCCACGCCGGTGCCGCGGTCATTGTGGGGGTGGGTGGAGATGATGACGCTGTCGCGGTGAGAGAGGTGTTTATCGCAATACTCGATCTGATTTGCGTAAACATGGGGCATGCTCATCTCAACGGTGACGGGCAGGTTGATGATCATGGGGCGGTCCGGCGTGGGCTCCATGATGTCCAGCACGGCGTTGCAGACCTCCACAGCGTAATCCACCTCGGTGCCGGTGAAGCTCTCAGGGCTGTACTCGAAGAGGAAGTTGCCCTCGTACTCCTGGCTGAGCTGCTTGACCAGCTTGGCGCCGTCGGTGGCGATCTTCTTGATCTCCTCCTTGCTCTTGTGGAACACCTGCTCCCGCTGAGCCACGGAGGTGGAATTATAGAAGTGGATGACGGCCCGGGGGGCCCCCTTGACAGCCTCAAAGGTCTTGCGGATGATGTGGTCGCGGCACTGGGTCAGCACCTGCACGGTCACATCTTCAGGGATCATGTTCTTTTCGATCAGGGTCCGCAGGAACTCATACTCGGTATCGCTGGCGGCGGGGAAGCCGACTTCGATCTCTTTAAAACCGATCTTGACCAGCATCTGGAAGAACTCCAGCTTTTCCTCCAGGCTCATGGGCACGATCAACGCCTGGTTGCCGTCGCGCAGGTCCACGCTGCACCAGGCCGGTGCCTTTTCAATGTGGTCTTTTTTCACCCAGCTGTCATACCCGGCAGGGACCGGGTAATAACCCGGTGCGTACTTGGTAGCGTCCATCATGTTTTTGTCCTCCTGATCTTTCTTACACACTCTTTTTATTTCAAACAAAACCTCTCCGTCCGCGCTCTGGCGGGTCCAGCTCCCCGATCAGGGGAGCCAACGAGAGGAAACGAAAAGGCTCCCGCCTCTCAAAGGACGAAGCCCTTGAGAGACGAGAGCCTGTAAATTCTGTTACAGGGCACCCGTGGTACCACTCTCTTTGCCGTGTTGCACAACACAGCCACTCGACACGATCGGCTTTTGGGGGCGAATCGCTGCCCGCGTAACGGTGGGCATCCGTCAGGGCCTACTGTCTGCTTCAGCCCTGCCGCTCAGGGGCCAGTAACCGAAACCCTCCGCACTGCCTTGCACCGCCCGGCAGCTCTCTGCACGCAGAAGAAAATCGTTTTTTCCCCGTCAACGCATTTGCGCTTGATTCAAAGTGAGCTTAGTTTAACATCCTTTCCGGGGTCTGTCAAGCAGTTTTCTTCACGGTCAAGATGAAACAAATTCACAAATCATGAGGCACAATTTTGCAGAATTGATTTATGAAGTTTCTGCTAAGTTTTTGGAAACATGCCCTCAAACCCCTGTCACCTTTATTGGGGCTGTGCTATGATATTTACAGATCCAAACCGAGGGAGGAATCAAGATGAAAGAAGTCAAGACACCCAAAAAGCCATTGGCCATCTACTACGCCATCGTGCTGGTGATCCTGCTGGTCCTCAACTTTGTCATCATGCCGTGGGCAAGTGAGCGGCAGATCAAAGAAGTGGACTACGGCACGTTCATGTCCATGACAGAAGAAAAAAACATCGGCCGGGTGGACATTGAATCCAACCAGATCTTATTTACCGATAAAGAGAACACGCAGGTGTATAAGACCGGCCTCATGAGTGACCCCAACCTCACCGAGCGCCTGTACGACGCCGGGGCCCAGTTCTCCAGCGAGATCGTGGAGCAGGCCTCTCCCCTGCTGAGCTTCCTCGCCAGCTTCGTGCTGCCCATCGTCCTCTTTGTGGCACTGGGCAACTACATGAATAAAAAGCTGATGGATAAGGCGGGCGGCGGCGCAGGCTCCATGATGTTTGGCGGCGTGGGCAAATCCAACGCCAAGGTCTACGTCCAATCCACCCACGGCATCCGCTTTGCCGATGTGGCTGGCGAGGACGAAGCCAAGGAGAACCTGCAGGAGATCGTGGATTACCTGCACGACCCCACCAAATATAAGGAGATCGGCGCTTCCATGCCCAAGGGCATCCTGCTGGTGGGCCCTCCGGGCACCGGCAAGACCATGCTGGCCAAGGCTGTGGCTGGTGAATCCAACGTGCCGTTCTTTTCCATGTCCGGCTCGGAGTTTGTGGAAATGTTCGTGGGCATGGGCGCTTCCAAAGTCCGTGACCTGTTCAAGCAGGCCAAGGAGAAAGCCCCCTGCATCGTCTTCATTGATGAGATCGACGCCATTGGCCAGAAGCGCAACAGCGGCCAGTACGGCGGCAACGACGAGCGGGAACAGACCCTGAACCAGCTGCTGACCGAGATGGATGGCTTTGAGAACAACAACGGCGTCATCATTCTGGCCGCCACCAACCGCCCGGAGTCTCTGGACCCGGCCCTCACCCGCCCCGGTCGCTTTGACCGCCGGGTGCCCGTGGAGCTGCCCGACCTCAAGGGCCGCGAGGAGATCCTGAAAGTCCACGCCAAAAAGATCGCACTGGCCCCGGGCGTGGATTTCAACACCGTGGCCCGGATGGCCTCCGGCGCTTCCGGCGCGGAGCTGGCCAACATCGTCAACGAAGCTGCCTTGCGGGCGGTCCGCGCGGGCCGCAAGAGCGTGACCGAGGCCGACCTGGAAGAGAGCATCGAGGTGGTCATTGCCGGCTATCAGAAGAAGAATTCCATCCTCACCGACCACGAAAAGTGCATCGTGGCTTACCACGAGATCGGCCATGCCCTGGTGGCAGCCCTGCAGAACCACTCCGCCCCGGTGCAGAAGATCACCATTATCCCCCGCACCTCGGGTGCGCTGGGCTACACCATGCAGGTGGACGAGGGCAACCACTACCTCATGAGCAAGGAAGAGCTGGAGAACAAGATCGCTACCCTCACCGGCGGCCGCGCTGCCGAGGAAGTGGTCTTCGGTTCCGTCACCACCGGTGCTTCCAACGATATCGAGCAGGCCACCAAGCTGGCCCGTGCCATGATCACCCGCTACGGCATGAGCAAGGATTTCGACATGGTGGCTCTGGAAACCGTCACCAACCAGTATCTGGGCGGCGATTCCTCGCTGGCCTGCTCGGCCCAGACCCAGCGGGAGATCGACCAGAAAGTGGTGGAGCTGGTCAAGGCAGAACACGCCAAGGCGATCCGGATCCTGACCGAGAACCGCGCAAAGCTGGACGAGCTGGCAAAGTACCTCTACGAAAAAGAGACCATCACGGGCGAGGAGTTCATGGACATCCTCAACCGGGAGGACGAATCCGCTGCTCCCGCCGAAGAAAAAATAAAAGAATAATTTTCCGCAATAATCTCACCGCCTTATTCGTATTCAGTACAGACGGGGCGATTTTGGGATACCTTTGTAGCGCCAAAAAGCGCAGTCCCCCAACTCCGCTTTCAACGCCCCGCTCACTGCTACTTGAAACAAAAACAGGAGGAAATTCCTATGAGACTGCTGAACAAGAAGTTTGCCCGCAAGACCGCTGCCGCCGCCATGGTGCTGGCCACCGCCGCCACCCTGGCTACCGGTGCTTTCGCCGCCGAAGACGACGGCGTTGTGGCTGGTTACATGCCCCCGCAGGAAGTCATGGTACAGGACGATGTTGCCCTCCACAGCGCGGATGTCGCTGTGGGCGAGGTGGATCCCAACTACGGCGGTTACGGTGCCCCGGAGGGCAACCCCATTCAGGGCAACATCATGCTGATCTCTGCCGGTGACCTGGACACGCAGGTGGAAAAGGCGCAGGCCCACTACACCGTCAAGGGCCTGCTGGGCAAGCAGGTGCTCTACACCGCCCGGCAGGAGGGCAGCGTGCTGACGCTGGACTTTCCCGAGAATGTGGCCACGTTCCGCGCCACCATCCTGGACATGCAGACCCTGATGAACGATGGTGTGAGCACCGTGGTGCTGCAGACCAACAAGACCTCCACCACCCTCAACCTGACCCTGCTGTGCGATGGCTACAGCGCCAATGACAAGGTGGTGCTCCGCCACATCGGTTCCCGCGCCTGTCTCACCGTCAAGGGCCGCAGCCGCCGCGACCTCCTCATCGGCCGCTGAGATCTCCGTTTTTCAAATCTTTCCTCTCTTTCCAGTTTCCTGAATCCGACCAAAAAGCAGCGCCCCCGCAGGGATCTTCCTGCAGGGGCGCTGTTCTGTTTCAATTGGTTTTCTGAGGTGAAAACTCCTGTTCTTGGCTCTCCTTTTCAGGAGAGCTGGCACGCGAAGCGTGACTGAGAGGTTCTGTCAGGCCACGGAGTACATCAAGCTTCACACGTTTTCCTTTTCGGATAACGGCTTCAGCGCCCTCTTGCGGTGCTCTGCATCCGCTTCGGCCCTTGGGCGGGCCTCGCATCCTGCAGACCGCGGCGCCTAAAGCTGCTCCCTGTACTCCCCTTTTTGTCACTTGCGTGACATCTTCCCCCGGAACGGGGGAAGTCTTTGCTCGCAGGCGGCGGTCGCAGCTTTAGCCTTTCACTCCTCCCAAAGCCACACCGCGGACGATGAACTTGGAGAGCAGCAGGTAGACGATGATGACGGGCAGGATGGCGATGGCCACCATCATATACACCTTGCCCATATCAAACTTGAGGAAATCAGCACTGCGGAGCTGTGCAATGAGGATGGGCAGGGTCTTTTTATCGGCGCTGTCCAGCACCAGAGCGGGGATGAAGTAGTTGTTCCAGCTGGCCACGAACGAGAAGATGGCCTGCACTGCCAGAGCGGGCTTCATGATGGGGAGCACGATCTTGTTAAAAGTGTAGAACTCGCCCGCGCCGTCCATGCGGGCGGCTTCCACGATCTCCATGGGGAGGCTGGCGTCCAGATACTGCTTCATGAAGAAGAAGACTGCCGGGGCCGCAATGCTGGGCACGATCAGCGGAATGAAGCTGTTCTTCAACCCCATCTTGGTGATGAGCTGGAGGAAGCCCAGCGCCGACACCTGCGTCGGCATGGTCATGATGAGCAGGATGATGGCGAACGCTGCTTTCTTGAATTTGAAGTTGTAGGCGTAGATGCCGTAGGCCGTCAGGGCCGAAAAGTAGACGCTGAGGGCCGCCGAGCAGGCCGAAACGATGAGGCTGTTGCGGATACCCGTCAACACCGGAATGTTGGCATCGGCCAGCACGTTTTTAAAGTTCGTCACCAGCGATTTGCCCGGCAGCAGGGAGAAGCCTTTCTGGATCTCGAAGTGGGTACGGGTGGAGTTGATGACCAGAATGTAGAAGAAGAACAGGCACAGGAAGCTGAAGAAGACTAATACCAGGTAACACCACGCGCGGCGTGCCGCAAGGGTGGCTTTTTCGGATTCATTCCGTGGAGTGTGTGCCATATTCACTTTCCTCCTTTCGCTGCCTTTTGGGCTTGTTTGAGCTGTTTGCGCTGGGCTTTGGTCAGACCGTCATCCTCCTTGGTGAGGGAGAAATAGACCACCACGCAGAGCACCGCGCAGACGAGGAACAGCACCACCGAGACAGCACCGGCCATGCCATAGTTCTTGCTGAACAGATGGTTGTTCAGGTACATGATCATGGTGGTGGAAGTACGGTCCGGGCCGCCCTTGCCGTTGGTCAGGATCTGCGGCACGTCAAACATCTGCAGACCGCCGATCATCGAGGTGATCATCACATACACGAGGATGGGCCGGATGAGGGGAATGGTGATCTTCCAGAACATCTGGTTCGGGGTGCAGCCATCCAGCTCGGCTGCCTCATACAGGGTGGGGTCCACACCCATGATGGCGGCCATCAGCATGATGGTGGTGTTGCCGAACCACATCAGGAAGTTCATCAGGCCGATCAGCCCGCGGTTGCCCCACACGGTGTTCAAAAAGCTGATGGGTGCATCGATCCAGCCCATGCTCTGCAGCACGGCGTTCACCGGGCCGTTGTCCGAGAACAGCGCGAAGAACAGCATTGCAAAGGCGGAGGCCATGATCAGGTTGGGCATGTAGATGACCGTCTTGAAGAAGGTCTGGCCCTTCAACTTCAGGCGCAGATCGGTGAACCATGCTGCCAGCAACAGGGAAATGGCGATCTGCGGGATAAAGCCGATGATCCACAGGATCAGCGTGTTGCCAAAGTACTTGGGCAGATCGGTTGCGAACAGGGTAATGTAGTTTTTCAGGCCCACAAAGCTGGGGCCGATGATCTTCAGGCCGCTGCGGTAATATTCAAAAAAGCTGTAGTAAATGGTGGATGCCAGAGGGATCAGCTGGAATACCGCGAAGATGATGAAGAACGGCGCAATGAAGATGTAGCCCCATTTCGCGTAGCTGATCGACCCTTTCTTTTTCTTTTCTCCCATAGGATCGCCTCCTGATAAATTTGCGGAAAGAACAGGGGCGGGCGGGAACAGCGTCCGGCCCGCCCCTGCGTATTCACTTTTCCGTTTTAGGGTCGGCTGCTATTATGCGGGCCACACCACGTCGGTCAGCTCAGGATACTTCTCCTTGATAGCGGTCTCGAAGTTTGCCTTTGCGGTATCTTCGTCCACGTTGCCGGTAAAGTAATCCTTGAATGCATTCTGGAAGCTCTCATTCAGGCCCTGATCGTACGGACCGGCGTTGGACATATCGATCTTGGCTGCAGCCTCTGCAAACAGAGCGATGTGGTTCTGGCCGCCCAGGAAAGCGGAGCTGTAATCGCTGTTTGCGATCTCGTTCATAGCCTTCTCGTTGTTGGTGTAGTCCTGCGTATCCATGGTGATCTGCTTCATGATGGCTTCATCGCAGGTCAGCTTCTGCATAACATCCTTAATGGTCTCGATGTTGTCGCTGCCGGCTGCGCCGCAGATCCAGGTGCCGCCCCAGTAGTAGGGCTGAGGGCCTTCGCACACAGCGTAATCGCCGTAGATGCCGTTGCCCACTTCTTCCTTGCCGCCCTCGGCCACAGGGGTCTCCAGAGAGTTGCCCAGCAGGGTGAAGTTGATGCCCCAGGTGGAGTAGAAGAAGCCGAAGACCTTACCGGTGGGGCCCTGGTCGGCTGCCCACTGGCTGTCCCACAGGCTGGACTTGTTGTTGTAGCCCTTATCGGTGTACTCCTTGGTCTGGTCCACCCACTTCATGATGTTGGGGTCTACCTTGACGGTGGTGCCGTCCACCCAGGGAGCTGCCACGTTGTTGGAGAACGTACGGTAAGCATCGTCAAAACCGGAGAGCATCTTGTAGCCCTTGGCAGCAGCCTGTGCGGCCACATCGTTGAACTTATCCCAGTCGGACAGGTAGGTCTGCACTTCGGTGGGGTCATCGGTGCCCAGCACATCCTTGGCGATACTGCGGCGGTATGCAAACAGGCCCGGGGTCGCCTGCCAGGTGGTGCCGCGCTGGCTGCCATCGACGGTGACGATGTCCTTGGTGTACTGGTACTGGCCGACCAGGTCAGAGTCGGTCAGACCGATGTCTGCCTTGACGTCCAGAACATAATCGGAATCCACATACTTCAGGGCGTAGTCAGCCTCGATCAGGAAGATGTCGATCTTATCGTCATCGGCAGCGGAATCCTGGCTCAGCAGGGCCTCATCCAGCTTGTTCTGGTAGTTGTTGTTCTCGTTGGCGTTGATGGTCCACTTGACGACGGTGCCGTCGTTCAGGGTGGTGGTGGACTTATCGGCCGCGATCTCCTTGACCTCGGGGTAATAATCGTTGAAACGGCTCTGGAACTCATCGTTCCAGCACCAGATGTTCAGAACCTTGCCGCCGGCGGCAGGAGCCTCGGAAGCGGCTGCGGAAGAAGCGGGAGCAGCACTGGAAGCGGGAGCCGTGCTGGAAGAAGAACCGCCACATGCAGTCAGGGCAGCCGAAATGGTAACAGCGCCGGAAGCGAGCAGGAAATTACGACGAGAGATCTTTTTCATAAGAGTAAACCTCCTTCAACGGTTTCTTATGGTTTGGATTCCATTTTCTGAGATTTTTTCAAAGCTTCGGAACGCCCAAAGCTTACAGGAACAACGTTAAATGTGTTTGACGGAGCGGCCTGTCAGCAGTTTTCCGGTCACCAGCACCTGTTCCGCCAGGGTGATGCGGGGATGCTCGACCATCTGGATCAGCTTGTCGGCTGCCGTCCGGCCCAGCATGGTGGTGTCCTGCTGGTAGGTCACCAGCTCGGGCTTGACCACCCGGGAAAGGTAGATGCCGTCATATCCCATCACGGAGATGTCCTCCGGGATGCTCAGGCCCGCCTCGGCAATGGCATTGTAGCCGCCCAGCGCGGAGAAGTCGTCCGGGAAGATGATGCAGGTGGGGCGCTGGGGCAGAGACAGCAGGAATTTTGTCTCCTCCGCGCAGCGGTCCGCGTCGTGGTAAACGCCCTCCCGCACATAAGCATCCGGGATCTCGAGCCCCAGCTCGGCACAGGTCTTGTAAAAACCGGCCAGGCGGTTCTCGGTCACGGCGGTCCGTTCGCCGTGGATGAACGCGATCCTCCGGTGGCCATTGGCGTAAGCGCAGCGCACCAACGCCTGTAAACCGTTTACGTTATCGGAAAGGATCGCCATCCGGTTGTTGAACACATGATCGATGGTGACCACAGGGACATCGCTGTTGACCAGCTCCACCACCTGGGGGTCGTAGAAGTCCACACAGGCGATCACCACGCCGTCCACACCGCGGTAATGGCAGTGCTCCAGGTAGGTCATCGTTTTGCCGCCCAGGTTGCGGTTGATAAAGGTGATATCGTAGCCCAGCCGCTCCACCCGGACTTTGAAACTGTCCAGCACGGCGGAGAAATATTCGTGGCTCAGGCCGCTCTGGCGTTCGTCCACAAACAGAACGCCGAGGTTATAAGTACGGTTGGTCTTCATGGAGCGGGCTGCCATGTTGGGCACATAGCCCAGCCGCTCGGCTGCTTCACGGACGCGGGCCCGGGTGGCATCGGAGATATCGTGCTGGCCGTTGAGCGCCTTGCTCACGGTGGCTACCGAGACTCCGCACTCCCGTGCCAGATCTTTCAGGGATGACATTTGGGTCGTCCTCCTCCCGAGGAACTTTTCGATTTTGGCTTCGCAGGAAGTCTAAATCGTTTTCGCAACTTCATGATAGCGCAATTCACACGAAAAATCAAGAATCAAATAAAAAGTTTTGGTCTTATTGACCTCTTTTCAGCACTTTGCGTCATTTCAATTGTTCAAAACTGTGCACTCCGCGCCATTTTCGCTCTGTTTCGTTCATTACCGAATTCTTTTTCGTTCTCATTTTCGTTTCTCCGGCACGGTCTTATAATTACTTTAAGAATGGGTTTCGGCTCTTTCCCTTTTGCCCCCGTCAGGGCATCCCGCTGCCGGACATTTTCTCAAATTTTCCGGTCAGAGGCCCTCCATTTGTCAAAAAACATACAAACTTCGTTAATTATTACAAAATCGTTACAGTTGCTTTTTCGCATTTTGCCTGGCCGGGATGTGTTGTATATTTCACAAAAGGTCTTGCATTTTGGGTCTGTTTCGACTATGCTTAGGGCGAAGAGAACGTTTCTCCCGGCGTTCTAAATCGTTTTCGCAAATGTGAGCCTTTCACCCCTTGTTCTATTTATGGACTGCCTTTCAAAAGGAGGAATCGTCTATGAAGTTTGGTCACTTTGATGATGAACGCCGGGAGTATGTCATTGATACCCCAAAGACCCCGCTGCCCTGGATCAACTACCTGGGCAGTGAGGATTTTTTCAGCCTGATCTCCAACACGGCAGGCGGCTACAGCTTTTACCGGGATGCCCGGCTCCGCCGCATCACCCGCTACCGCTACAACAACTCCCCGCAGGATATGGACGGCCACCGCATCTATATCAACGATGGCGGCACTGTCTGGAACCCCGGCTGGCAGCCCGCCAAGACGGCGCTGGATCACTACACCTGCCGCCACGGCCTGGGCTACTCCATTTTTGAGGGCGAGAAAAACGGCATTGCCGCCACGCAGGAAGTCTTCGTCCCCCGGGGCGACGCCTGTGAGATCGACCGCCTGACTCTGGAAAATAAGACGGCCGCCCCCCGCACGCTGGATGTGTTCAGCTATGTGGAGTTTTGCCTGTGGGATGCCATGGACGACAGCTCCAACTTCCAGCGCAACTTCTCCACCGG
>OODF01000712.1_pt1 | contig 18362 bp, 17 predicted proteins | sample 1671431 | NCBI WGS metagenome assembly OODF01 (sample SAMN06348156, study PRJEB24527) | human gut metagenome | biome: human gut; feature: ankylosing spondylitis patient; material: feces | host: Homo sapiens | place: China | collected 2015-10 | reverse complement strand
GTATTTGGATGCTGCACAGGGGGCTGCACAGCATTGGCTCCATGAAATATATTACTTATATAATAAGTTTTTAGAAATGGTTTGTAAAGTCTTTTTTGCAAAAAACTTTCGGAAAAAGGCAGGAAATCGGGTGTGAAACTCACTGGAATGCATTTTGATGCAACAGTATTACGGAACTGCCACAAAAACACGCAAAAAAGGCGGACCTTTCTGGTTTGTGCCGGGAACGCTCCCGCTACAAACCCGGCGGGTAAAAGCGGCGGCTTTCCGGCCCGGATTTACTCCCGGCAAAGCTCCTTGGCGCGTTGCACAACAGGGGCAAGAAGCTCCTCGTCCCAGTCCTCGGCAAGGGTGAACAGCAGCTGATAAACGGCGGCCTGCGCCTGACCCTGCGGGCGCTTTTGGGCCAGCGCAAACGCGGCAGAAAGCATTTGCAGCTTGAGGGTGCGGATACTCTCGGGAGCAGCCCACAGGCGGACAAAATCGTAATCGTTCGTGTTGCCGCAGGGCATGGCACAGGTGGCGCAGTCCGGGGCAACGCGGTGCTTTTCAGTCTGGACGATGGCAAGCATCCGCTGCAGCCTTTCCTCCGGTGCATCCGGCTGCGCGGCAAGGCGCAGGCCGGCGTTCAGCACCTCGTCGGTGTCGTCCGTTTTGGGCTCATTGGTGGTGGCCCGGGCAAGCCCCACGAGGGCACCGAGAAGGGCATCTCTTGCCTGCTGAGCAAGGGTGACAGGCGCTTTTAAAAGTTCAGGCATGGCACAGTTCCTTTCAATGAATCTTTCTGCGGAAAGTATAGCCGATTCTGCTATGTTTTACAAGATGAACAAAACGGAAATTAAAAATAAAATATAGGCTGCTTGTGAGTTTGATGCCGTTTGTGGTTATGACCCTATTTCGTGAAAAAAGTTCTCAAAAAGCCCGCAGGCTTTTTGAGAACCCAATAAAAATAATAATTCCGCTAAAGATGCTCAGAGCGAAGCAGAGAGCTTTTAAAATCGTGCTCAGCTCAGATCAGGCCCGGCACTTCTTTTACCAGCAGCTCCGCCAGCTGTGCGTGGCCCTTGCGGGTCAGGTGCATGAAATCCACCTTGTTGAACTCGCAGTCCTTTGCGTCCAGGAAGTGCACGCCCTGCCGCTCGCAGATGATGCGGAGCTGCTCTGCCACACCAGCAGACTTCTCCACACAGCCATCGCCCATCACAGCGTCGTGGAAGCCTGCGCCGATGGGAGGAGGTGCCACCACCAGAATGTTGGGCTGCTTGGTGCCCCAGCAGTCCACGCTCTTGGCTTTGAGGATCAGCCGCTCCATGCCTGCAGCAATGCAGGCGGCATTGGCACCAAAGCGCTCCTTGACATCATTCGTGCCCAGCATGATGATGAGTAGGTCGATGACCTCGTGGCTCTTGAGCAGGGCATAGATAACGCTGAGGGCATCCATAGATTCGTGGATGGGGTCCACAAATACGGTGGTGCGGCCGGAAAGTCCCTCTTCGGTCACAAGGTATTCGTCGCCCAGCGCCTTCTGCAGGCGGCAGGTCCAGCGCTCCTCTTCATTGAAGCGGATGCCGTGGTCGGCGCAGTCGTTCGGGTCGGCACAGTAGCCGTGGGTGTTGGAATCACCCAGACAGAGAATATGTGTTTTCATATATGATTACTCCTTTTCCATGGTCTGTCGGAAGTAGTACACTGCGCCCACCATACCGGCATCGTTGTGCAGCTGAGCGGCGCGCACTTCCAGCCCCTCTGCAAAGGCGGGCATGACCGATGCTTTCACCTTTGCGGCAATTGGTTCAATCAGCAGTTTCTGCTGCGCGCTCACGCCGCCGCCGATCAGAATGAGCTGCGGGTTGAAGATGTGCACCATGCCTGCAAGGCCCTGTGCGATCTCGTCCGTCCAGTGGTCCAGCAGGGCAAGAACTGTCTCGTTGCCTGCTTCGGCTACGGCAAAGATGGCGCGGCCATCCTTCCAATCGGGGTTCTTTTCCTGTGCGGCGCGCACCAGCGCGGTGGTGGCAGCGTAGCGTTCCCAGCAGCCCTTTGCGCCGCAGGTACAGTCCACACCGTCCAGCGCGTGGGTGCGGTAGTGACCCAGCTCACCGCCAAGGCCCCGTGCACCCTCTAACAAATGGCCTCCGGTCAGGATGCCGCCGCCTACGCCGGTGCCAAGGGTCACACCGATCACGTCCGTATAGCCCTGTGCAGCGCCGACCCACACTTCACCCAGTGTCATGCAGTTGGCGTCGTTGGCCACTGTGACGGGCAGGCCGAAGTCCTTTTCCAGCGCAACCTTGATAGGGCTGCCGATGTAATTGGGAAAGTTGCCGCAGGTACCGGCCACGATGCCCTTGCGGCTGTCGATTTGACCGGTGGCCGAAACGCCGATGCCCGCAAGACTTTCCACCGGGATGGAATTTGCAGTCAAAAACTCCTTTGCGGCTCTGCGCACGGTGGTGAGAACAGGCGTCTGGTAGCCGTCAAAGCTGACGCTCTCTTCGCCCTTGAGCAGCACCCTGCCGGTCTCGTCCACGATGCCCAGCTTGACGGCAGTGCCGCCGATATCAATGCCAAAATACTGTTTCATCCGGCACACTCCATTTTACTTTTTTGCGGCGTTGATGGCACCGGTAAAGCGGGCCGTGATCTCTGCCGGGCGGGTGATGGCACCGCCCACCACCAGTGCGAATGCACCAGCTTCCAGCGCCTTGACCGCCTGCTCCGGGTAGTGGATGTGGCCCTCGGCAATGACCTTTGCCGGGCACTCTGCGGCCAGCTTATGGACAAAATCAAAGTCGATATCGTCAATGCCTTTTGTCTCCGGGGTGTAGCCGCGCATGGTGGTGCCCACAAAGTCGGCACCGGCTTCGGCGCAGGCCATGGCGTTCTCAAAGTTGTCGCAGTCGGCCATCACCAGCTGGTCGGGGTACTTTGCCTTGATGGCGCGGATGAACTGGGCGGAGGTGGAGCCGTCCGGGCGCAGGGCACCGGTGCCCTGCACGGCAAGGATGTCCACGCCGCACTCCACCAGCTCGTCCACTTCCTTCATGGTAACGGTGATGTACATGGGCGTGCCGGGGTAGTCCTTTTTGATGATGCCGATGACCGGCAGATCCACCACCTGTTTGATCTGGGTGATGTCCCGCACGGTGTTGGCACGGATGCCCACAGCACCGCTCATGGCGGCGGCTTTCGCCATCAGCGGCATCACGCCGCCCTCTTTCGTGTACAGGGGCTCTGTCTCCAGCGCCTGACAGGAGACGATCAGACCGCCCTTGATCTGAGCAAACAGCTTTTCCTTATCCATCGTTCAATCCTCCATCCGAATCTTTACAACAGCCTTGCGCACGCCCACACAGCCGTGCTGTACAAGGCCGGGTTTGTGCAGCTCCGTGGGGAAGAACAGCACAAAGCGTCCTTCGCCCAGTGTGCCGGTCACGACACTGGCGCTGTCCTGAAAACCGCAGTCGCCGGTAAAATCGCCGATCTCCCTGCCGGGATTTGTGGTAAAGCCCCAGCCCTCGCTGCCGGTGATGTCGAGCTGCAGGTCGGCGTACTTTTTGTGATATTCCGGGTGGTAGCCATCGTCCGAATGGAGCGTGGCATCCATCGTGTTAATAAAAACTTCCTCGCCATCCACCTCGGTGCGGCCCAGAGGCAGGCTGGCAGGGTCGTGGGTCAGCAGGTAATCAATGGCCGTGTCGAGATTTTTGCAAAGGCCCTTGTAGCGCGTCAGGTGCTGCAGGGTATCACAGATCATAAAACGTCCCTCCAAAAACAAGCGCCCGCTCTCCCCTCTGAAAAGAGACGGAGAGGGGCGCTGCTTCAATTTTACAGCTTTGCGATGGCAGCTTCGATCATGGCCTGTGCTTCGGCCACGATGGCTTCATCTTCCGGGATCAGGCCGGGCATCGGCTCGCGCACGCCGCCCAGCTCCAGACCGTACATCCGGCGCAGGATCTCCTTCTGCACGGCGTACAGGTTGCCGTGGGCTTCGCACATCTTGTAGATGATGCGGTCGGCATCGTACTGGATGGCGCGGGCGGCTTCGATCTCGCCCTTGTTGATGTGGTCGTTCATGGCCAGATACAGCTCGGGCATGACGGCGTAGGTGCCGCCGATGCCGCCGTCTGCGCCGATCACGCGGCCGGAAACAAACTGCTCATCGGGGCCGTTGAACACCACAAAGTTCCCCTCGCCGCGGGCGGCGATACCGGCATCCTTGAACATCTGGATGTCCTGGGTGGGCATGGAGCTGTTCTTCACAGCCACTACATTGGGGTTCTTGAGCATTTCCTTCAGCAGGCTCATGGTCAGGCCGGTGCCTGCCAGCTGCGGGATGTTGTAGATGACGAACTCGGTGTTGGGAGCAGCAGCGGACATATCGTTCCAGTACTTTGCAATGGCGTACTCCGGCAGGTGGAAGTAGATGGGAGGAATGGATGCAATGGCATCTACGCCCACGCTCTCGGCATGGCGGGCCAGCTCCACGCTGTCGGCGGTATTGTTGCAGCCGACATGCGCAATGACGGTCAGCTTGCCCTTGGCTTCGCTCATCACGGCTTCCAGAACGGCCTTGCGCTCATCCACGTGCTGGTAGATGCACTCGCCGGAGGAACCGCCTACATACACGCCCTTGACGCCTTTGGCGATCAGATGGCGGGTAAGGGCCTTGACACCCTCGGTGGAAATATTGCCCTCTGCGTCGTAGCAGGCGTAAAAGGCGGGGATGACACCCTGATATTTTTTGATATCTTTCATGTTCCAAACCCTTCTTTAAAAATAGTAATAAATACAGATGAAATGGTTTTGCATCAAGCTCGTACGCTTTCTGTTCCGGGCAGCGGCATCAGCGCCCTCTTGCGGTGCCCTGCATCCGCTTCGGCCCTTGGGCGGGCCTTGCGTCTTGCAGACCGCTGCGCCAAAAATCCCTCCCTGCATGCCCCTTTTTGTCGCTGCGCGACATCTTCCCCCGGCCGGGGGAAGTCTTTGCCCGCAGGCGGCGGTCGGGATTTTAGCCCTTAACAGCACCCATAGCGATGCCCTTGGTAAAGTACTTCTGGAAAATGAGGAAGATGATGATGATAGGCACAGCAGCCAGTGCGGCACCTGCCATGATCAGGCCAAAGTCGGTGCTGTTCTCTGCCTGCAACTTTGCAATGCCCAGCGAGATGGTCAGGTTGCTGGTGCTGGACAGCATGATCAACTGCATGAAGTAGTCGTTCCAGCTGTTGATGAAGGTGAAGATGGCCAGTGCGCCGATGCCCGGCTTGACCATGGGCAGCACGATGTCGATAAAGGTCTTGGCCTCGCTTGCACCGTCGATGCGGGCTGCTTCCAGCATCTCAGTGGGGATGCCCTCACTGAACTGCTTCATCAGGAACACACCAAAGGGCCAGCCCACGATGGGGAAGATGACGGCCCAGATGGTGTTGTACAGGTTCAGGCTGCTCATTTCGCGCAGCAGGGGGATCAGAATGACCTGCTTGGGCAGAGCCATTGCACACACGATGAGGGTGAACAGCAGCTTGCGGCCTACAAAGCGCTTTTTTGCCAGTGCATAGCCGGCCATGGCGGCTGTGATGCAGGTGAGGATCATGGACATGACGGCCATGAACACGGTGTTGATCATCCAGCGGATGGCAGCGGGAGCGGTGGGGCCTACCGAGAAGTAGATGGGCTCGCCGTTAGCGCTGAACTTGGAGCCAAAGGGCACAGCCAGCTGCCACAGCGGGGCGCTCTTGCCGGAAAACAGCTTCTGATAGTTTGTCAGCACCCACTGGCTGGGCCACCATTCGGGGGTGGTGGCGTTGATGGCGGCACCGGTCTTGAAGGAACCGGTGATGATCCAGTACAGAGGGAAGGCGAACAGCACCGCAACGATGCTGATGAGGATCAGCGTCAGGATCATGTAGGCGCTCATTCTCTTGAGCTTGCTGGGGTGACGCTTCAACGGTTTTTGCTTTTTTGCAGCGGCATTTGCACTCATTGTCCGGCACCTCCTTTAATTATCCTGGTTGCCCAGCTTGAACTGAACAGCCGACAGAATGGCGATGATGACTGCCAGCACAACACCCATTGCGTTGCCGTAGCCGTAGCGGTACAGCTTGAAGGCGGTGTAGTAGATGTAGTACATGATGGTATCGGTGCTGTGGTTGGGGCCGCCGGAAGTCAGCAGCTGGATCAGCGCAAAGCACTGGAAGGAGTTGATGGTGGTAATGACCAGAATGTACAGGGTGGTGGGCATGATGGCGGGCCACTTGATCTTCCAGAAACACTGGAAATCGGTGGCACCATCCACTTCTGCGGCTTCCACGATGGACTGGTCCACATTGCCCAGAGCGGAAACGTACAGCACGATGGGCTGGCCCACAGAGGTGGTGAGCAGGATCAGGATGATGCAGCCCAGAGCAAAGCGCTCATCGCCCAGCCAGTTGATGTTCTTGTCAATGAGGCCCAGAGTCTTGCCCAGATAGTTGAAGATGCCATAGTAGTTGTTGTACATCCACTTCCACACCACGGTAACAGCCACAGAGCCGGTGACCACGGGCAGGTAGAACACGCAACGGAAAAGGCTGGTAGCCCACTCGGGCAGGTCTACGATGGCAGAGGAGACCCACAGCGAGAAGGCGCAGGTCACGGGCACGGACACCACCACGATGATGAAGGTGTTCTTTAAGGCACCCAGAAAGATGGGGTCTGTGAACAGTTCCTTATAGTTTGCAAGGCCCACAAAGATATCGGCACGGTTCATGGTGGAATCGAAGAAGCTGGTCACCACGCACAGCACCATGGGGTAAATAACGAAGCCCAGAAAGAAGATCAGGCTGGGCAGCAGGAAGCAATAGGAAGCGAAGGTCTCGCGCCGTACCAGCGCACTGCTGCGCTTAGGCTCTTTGATCGCCGTTTTTGCAGCCAAGAGAATCACCGTTCCTTTCGGTTATGATTTTTTTTTACATATAAAGCCCCTCCCTCGTCGGGATCTTCGAGGAAGGGGCGAAGCGTCAATAATTATCTGCCCCCGGCAGAGTGGATGGGCTTATGCCTGTGCGGCAGCGTTTGCGTTGTCCACAAAGGTCTTGACGGCAGTCTCGACATCTTCACCGGAGCCGACGCGCTGCAGCATGTTCCACCACTCGGTACGTGCGGTTGCCCAGCCCGGAGTGATCTGGTAGTAGTCGCCCAGATAAGCCATGAACTTGCTGTACTCGCTCATGATCTCGTTGTCGGCGTAGATATCGCCCACGCTGGTGCGGACCGGGAAGTAGGTGGAAGCCAGCACACTGTCCTTGACCTGATCGGGGTCGGCAGCGATGAAGTCGATGAAGGTCCTGGCTGCTTCGATCTTGGCCTCGTCGCCGTTATCAAAGATGCCGAAGCCCCAGATGCCGCCGCACAGCTTCGGGTCGCCGCTTTCGGTGGGAAATGCCATGGGGAAGATCTCGTCGCCGCTGATGGTCTGGCCTGCGGCAGCGGTGTCAGCGTTCAGCTGCTGTGCAATGTTCCAGCAGAAAGCCATCTGCAGGGTGCCGTTGCGGAACAGGGTGATCTCGTCGCCGCCTGCGATGGAAGCGTCAAAGTTGATGCCCTTGGTGTCGTGCAGGGTCTGGATGGCCTTGATGTTCTCGGCGGAGTCGGCAGTGTACTTGGTGTGGGCTGCATCGGTAAAGGTGCCGCCGTACATGTTGTTGATGATGGCGCGGGTGCCCTGGTCGCCGCCCTGACCTGCGCAGTAGATGGCTGCAACGTTCTCGTAACCGCCGTTGTACAGGGCGTCAACGGTCTTCAGGAAGCCGTCAGTGCTCCAGGTATGCTTGTCGGTATCAATGTACTGGTCAGCGCCCACTTCCTTGACCTTGGTCATGTTCACGGCCATGCAGTGTGCGGTCATGCACAGGGGATACTCGTAGTAGTTGCCGGCAGTGTCCTTGCAGGCGGACTCAACGGACTCGTAAATGTCCTTCTTGGCATCGTCGGTCCACAGGTCGTTCAGCGGAGCCATAACGCCCTTTGCGCCCCAGTTTGCAACCAGACGCTCGGGACCTTCCATGATCAGATCAGGTGCGCTGCCGCCCTCGATGGCGGTGTTCACCTGATCGTCGCCGTTGGTGTAGTCCAGATACTCCACAGTGACCTTGATGTCAGGATACTTTGCGTTGAAGCTGGAAACCAGACCCTGAACGGTCTCGTCATTGCCCCAGCCGCCGATGGGGTATGTCCACAGCTTGATGCTGGTGGAAGAAGCAGCTGCGCTTGCAGCAGTAGAACCTGCGGTGGAAGCAGCAGTGCTGGTGCTTGCAGAAGAGCCGCCGCATGCGGCCAGAGCGCCGGCTGCGCCCAGAATGCCAGCGGCCTTCAGGAACGAACGGCGGGAAATGCAGTTTTTCATAGTAGTTTCTCCTTCGCATTCAAGATGCTTCACGTTGTTGGCGGCCTGCCGTGCCAGCGGCCGCTCTTGATGGCTCCATTATAGAAAAATATTTTCATTTTGTCCATTCATGGTTTTCATAAATTTTCAGAATGACAGTGTGCATTGTGCACAAAAGTGTGGGATATATGTTGAAATGCAAAGAAAAACTTGCTTTACTCTTCTGAAATTATTACAAAATGGTACAAACCCACCAAAACAATAGTGAAAATGTTTTTCTAAACAAAAAAGTAAAATTGAAAGATATTTTCACAGAATGGCCGGTTTTTCCGCCAAAACTGTGTGCTCTGCACAGAACTGCGGGCCAAAATGTGGGCAATGCGTCTCTTGCGAAGCGGGGACGATTCTTTTATACTTTTTATAAAGGTGAATGAAACGGTCGGCAGCTGATCCGGGTCGGTGGACTGCTGCGCCGGAAAAGAGGAAAAAGAAAAATGGCAACGAATTTTTGGGAGCTGCTGCAGCAGCATCAGGGCGACCTGACAAAATCGGGCCGCACCGTGGCGGACTATCTTGTGCAGCATGCGGCAGAGGCACAGTATCTGTCCATCTCCTCGCTGGCAAAGGAGTGCTGTGTGGCAGAGGCAACGGTGTTCCGCTTCTGCCGGGCGCTGGGGTTTGAGGGCTATCATGAAATGCGCATTGCGCTGGCGCAGGCCAACGCCACCGGTGCACTGGTCAACCAGCATGTGCCGGAGCCGGATGCCGACACGGCAACTTTGTGCGAGCACGCCAGCGCCCTGCTGATGACTACTATCAACGGCACCCAGAACAATCTTTCGCCGGAGGCGGTGGACAAGGCTTCGGAGCTGATGCACAAGGCCCAGCAGGTGTACTGCCTTGGTCAGGGCGGCAGCATGTATATTGCAAATGATATCTGCGCCCGCTTTGCCTGCATCTCCACCAAGTTCCGCACGGCAGGCGACAGCCATATGCAGCTGATCACGGCCAGCCTGATGACCCCGGAGGATGTGGTGCTGTTCGTTTCCTATTCCGGCGCTACCCGCGATATGCTGGAAACGCTGCGCGCGGCCAAGGCGGCGGGCGCAAAGATCATTCTGCTCACCCATTATGAGGATTCGCCCGGCGCAAAGCTGGCGGATATCGTGCTGCTGTGTGGTGCGCAGGAAAGCCCGCTGGACTCCGGCAACATCCCGGTCAAGGTGGCGCTGCTGTATGTGGCTGAAGTGCTGGTGCTGCGCTACACCATGGACGACCCCGAAAATGCCAACGCCGCACAGGATCGCACCAGTGAAGCACTGGCGGTCAAAATGCTGTAAAAATATTGCCCGCAAGGCCCCCGCAGATCCCGTGTTCTGTGGGGGCCTTGGCATATCCGGCAAAGGGTGCGTAAAATCTGTTTCTGATCTTTTTCAAAAAAAAATAGACATCATCTTTTCGATGAAGTCTATTTTTCTTTAGCCTCTTAACTTAACGGCATTGGGCGAATGCCTGATGGGCTTTTATGCCGGTGGTGAGGGTCTCCCGCGCACTGAGCAACAGCCCGCAGGGCTGATTGCTCCCCTGCTGTGCAGGGTCGTGCTGTTCGACCCGCTCACACGCCGCAGATAAAAAGAAAGCCCCCCAGACAAGCTGGAGGGCTTCCTTTTTATGCCGGTGGTGGGGGTCGAACCCACACGTGTTATTAGCACAAGGGATTTTGAGTTTTGGGGAGGGTTTTCCATTTGGTGTCATCTGGTGCCCGACTTTAAAGCGAAAAAGCAACAGTACATCGAATGAATTTTTGATAAATCTACGATTTTTCGATGCGTTTTCCCTCTACTCTGTTTTTTCGATTTGGATCGCCCAAATGGAAATTGGAGGGATGTTCAGGAGGGATGCAGAGCCTGTCATTCAGGACTGTGCACACAGGCTTTTTTCTTTTTTTGGAAAATATTTCAAACCCGTGCAATTCCGAGGGCGGCTCATTTGTATCCAGAATGAAGCGACAAAACCGGGTGCACACCCCGGCAGCGACACACAATAAGAAGAGGGGATATATTATTATGAAAAAGACGGTTTCTGTTTGTATGACGGCTGTGATGGCTCTTTCCCTGCTGGCAGGCGGTGCGGTACAGGCATACGCACTTTCGGCAGAGACGGTGGAACCAGTTTCTGCTGTGGCTGAGGAAAACTGCATTTCTGGCAGCTGGAAGCGTGCCGCTGACCCGGCACTGACCGAGAAAGTCCGCAAAGTGTTCGACAAGGCCTTTGAAGGTCTGGAGGGCGTTTCCTACACGCCCGTGGCCCTGCTGGCAAGCCGCACCACCGGCTCTGGTATCCAGTACCGCATTCTGTGCAAGGCGGCTGTCGTCGTACCGGGCGCACAAGAAGAGTATGTTGTGGTCACGCTGCAGCGCGGCTGGCTGGGCAAGGCAGAAATTCTGGACATCGGCGACCCGCTGTGCCTGACAAATCTGGACTACAAGGAAGGCGCTGTGGGCACCTGGCAGGAAGCGGAGTCCCCCGCCATGACGGAGGAAGCTACGGCGGCGTTCAACAAGGCCACCGAGGGCTTTGTGGGCGTGGACTATGTGCCGGTGGCTCTGTTGAGCACCCAGACCGTGGCAGGCACGAACTACCGCATCCTGTGCGAAGCAACCACGGTTTATCCGGGTGCTGAGATGCACTATGCCGTCGTGAACGTGTATGAAAGTCTGGAAGGCAATGCCAACATCATCAGCGTGACCGATGAATATGTGAGCTAAGGGAGAGTTTTTGATTCAGAAGGTCCTCCGCTGCACCTTGGGTATATTCAGCGGAAACATTTATTTTGATATTGCAAACAAGCCAGACCGGCGGGTCTGGCTTGTTTGCTGTTCTACGGAGTGGGGACGTGAAGGAAAAGTGCTCCTGCGTTTCCAGCAGCTCGCCGATGGTATCGCACGCCGGAGGTGGCACGGCTGGGGTTTAGCTGGTGGGCGATCTTGTTGGTGCGGTTATAGAAAGCATCGTCATCCACGCTCTCGTTGATGCGCACGCCCCACAGGATGATGCTGGGGTGATTGCGGTTCTGCAAGATCCATCTCTTGTAACATTGCACAAGCAGCGTCCTTCCATGCAGCATAACCTCAAAGCTGTGAGCCTTTTTATTTGACTCGTCCCTTTCTCTGCTGTCACTCTGCCTGTATCTCTTCCACCAGCGGCAGATAGTCGGCGCAATGTTTCCGGTATAGCGGCTGCACCAGCTGCCGGAAGTTCTGCATTTCTTCTTCGGGCAGCGGCAGTTCGATGCAGCCGCCTGCAAGGGCTGCTTTGCGGGCGGCGGTTTCCTCCTGTGCCCAGAGTTGGCGCTCGTACTGCGCCGATGCCCGGGCGCACGCTTGCAGGATCTGCCGGTATTCCTCCGGCAGTGCATCCCATGTGCGGCCGGAAGCCAGCTGCACCTCCGGTACGCGGCTGTGCTCATCGGCCATGTAGTACCGTGCCACCTTGTAGTGCTCCATGGAATAGTAGGCCGGCCAGTTGTTTTCGGCGGCATCGATCTGCCCGGTCTCAAGCGCCGAGTAGACGTCGCTGTACGCCGTGGTCTCCGGCACTGCACCCAGCAGGCGGATCATGTCGATCACGATCTGCGAATCCTGCACGCGGATGGTCTTGCCCTGCAGATCGCTTAGGCTGCGCACCGGCTGACGGGCATAGAACGAGCGGGCACCCGCGTCGTACCAGCTCAGGCCCACGCGCCCCTGCGCGGTAAAGTCCTGCAAAAACTCAGCCCCGATGCTGCCGTCCAGCACGCGCCACATGTGGTCGGCATCCCGGTAGAGATACGGCAGCAGCAGCACGTTGAGCCGGGGCAGATCGTCCGTGGCCACCGAGAGCGACACACGGGCAAAATCTACGCCGCCAATGGCAAGCTGTTCCCACACCTGCTGTTCCGAGCCGTACTCGCCGTTCGCCTTGACCTGAATGACCACCTTGCCCCCGGTCTGCTGCTGCACAAGGTCTGCAAAATACTGCGCGCCCTGCGTAGTGGGGTACCCGGCGGGCTGGTTGTCGGCATAGGTCAGCACATAGTCCGGTGTGGTCTGCAGCTTTGCGGCACAGCCTGCCAGCTGCAAGGCTGCAAAGCCCAGCCCGGCTAAAAAAGTCCGTCTGCGCATGGTGTCTCCCTCCCTTTGCAGATAGTATAGCGCATAAGACTGCTTTTGTGCAAGAGACAGGAAAAGGCGGTGCCCGCCGCAAAGCAGGTACCGCCTTTTAGGAGAAGAAGGGAATGTCTCAGTTACATCAGGCCCATTGCCTGCGGCAGTGCGGTAGACACTGCCGGGATAAAGGTGACCAGCAGCAGGCCGCCGATGATGGCCACATAGTACATAAGCATGTACGGCATGACCTTGGAAAGCGAGGTGCGGCCCACCTTGATGCCCACGAACAGGGCGTTGCCCACAGGCGGGGTGATGTTGCCGATGCACAGGTTATACACGAGGATCAGACCGAACTGGATGGTGCTCATGCCAAAGCTCTGGCAGATGGGCAGAAACAGCGGGGTGAAGATGAGGATGGCCGGGGTCACATCCATAAAGGTGCCGGACACCAGCAGGATCACGTTCATGATGAGCAGGATGATGTACTTATTGCTGGTCAGGCTCAGCAGGGCTGCCGCAACCGCATCCGGGATCTGCAAAAAGGCCATGACCCAGCCCAGAATGTTGGAAACACCCACAAGGAACACCACCATGCCGGACATCTTGGCAGAGTCCACGATGATCTTCCACAGGCTCTTCAGGTTGATGGAGCGGTAGCAGAAAGCAAGGATCAGAGCATAGGCAACGGCAATGGCAGAGCCTTCGGTGGCAGAAAACACACCGCCGATGATGCCGCCGATGACCACGATGATCAGGGACAGGGAAGGCAGAGCGCGCAGGGTGCAGATGCCGAGATTTTTCCAGTCAAACTTGCCGGGGGTGCCTTTATAGCCCAGCTTGACCGCCAGCAGTACGCCCACCACGCAGCAGCACAGCGCCCAGATGATGCCGGGAATGTAACCGGCCATGAACAGCGCAGCCACAGAGGTGCCGCCGGATGCCAGAGAGTAGGTAATCAGGGCGTTGGACGGCGGGATCAGCAAACCGGAGCAGGAGGAAGCGGCGTTGGTGGCAGCGGTCACGGCGGGGTCGTAGCCCTGCTCCTCGGCACCGTCGCGGATCATGGAGCCAACGGCAGCAGCCGCAGCGGATGCAGAGCCGGAGATGGCGCCGAACAGAGCGTTGGTGCCGATATTGGTCACCAGCAGTGCGCCGGGCATCTTGCCCAGAATGGCCATGACGAAATCCACCAGACGTTTGGCGATGCCGCCCTGATTCATGATGTTGCCGGCCAGAATAAAGAACGGGATGGCGGTCAGGCTGAACTTGCTCATGCCCACAAAGGTGCGCTGGGCAGCGGTCAGCACGGCCACGTTCAGGTCGATGGAAGAAAGAATGGCAGTCAGGGAAGAGACTGCAATGGCGTACGAGATGGGCACGCCGAGGAACAGCAGCACCAGCAGCACTGCCAGAATTACGAGTAACGCTTGAATTGCCACAGCTTAGTCCTCCTTATTTTCCTTGTCGGCATCGGCAGCCATTTCGGCTTCCACCTTTGCAAAGTCTGCATCCTCCGGGGTATCCAGACAGATGGAGCCGTTGGCGATGCCGATAATGTTCAGCACGGAATACACCAGAATGATCACGCCGCAGATGGGCATGACCCAGTAGAACACGCCCACAGCTACGCCCAGCGAGGAGGTCTGCTGTCCCATAGCCAGCTGGGACACCTGAAAACCGCCGAACACCAGAATGGTCGCGGAGAAAACGAACGCAATGATCTCGGCAAAAATGTTGAAGGCCTTGCGCATGGTGGGGTTGAACCGGTCCACCAGCACGGGGATGTTCATGTGGCCGCGCTCGCCGGAGACGATGGTGGCACCCAGCATGGTGCTCCAGCCGAACAGATAACCCACCAGTTCCTCCGACCATGTGGAGGGAGAGTTGAAAATATAACGTACGATGACCTGATAGGTGGTCAGCACCACCATGACCGTCATGCTCAGACCTGCCAGCAGGTTGAGCACCTTGTTCAGGGTATTTCTCAGTTTTTCCATGATGCTCCTCCTCAGTCCGCAGTGTGGGCAGCGTTGTGCTGCTGGATCAGGTCATAAATGGGCTGCAGTTCCGGGTTTGCTGCCAGCACGGAATCGTGCAGGGGGGCCATAGCCTCCTGAAACGGTGCAGTGTCCGGGTAAATAAAGTTGACGTGCTGCTCGTTCTCGGCCTTATCTTTCGCCTCAGCCACAGCATCCTCCCAAGCATCCTGCTCGGTGCGCTTCACGATCTGGAAACCCTCTTCAAAGATCGCGCGCTCCTCGTCGCTGAGTTCGTTCAGGAAAGCGTAGTTTGCCACCAGCAGGTCCGGCACCATCTGGTGCATATCGTAGGAGTAATACTTGCAGATATCGCCGTGACCGTTATCGGTCAGAGCCAGCTCGTTGTTTTCGGCACCGTCCAGAATACCGGCCTGCAAGGCGGTGTACACATCGCCGAAGCCCATGGGCGTAGCGGTGCCGCCCAGCAGACGCATCATTTCCACGTTGGTGGGCGACTGCTGTACGCGGATCTTCAGACCCTTCAGGTCGGAGGGCTGGTTGATGGGGGTCTTGATGGTGTAGAAGTTGCGGGTGCCGGCATCCAGCCATGCCACCGTCTCCAGACCGGCCTTGGAAGTGGTCTTGAAAATGGGGTCCGTCACCTCGGGGTCGTCCATCGCCTCGTGGTAGGCTTCTACGCTGGAGAACAGGTAAGGCAGGTTGAAGATCTGGTATTTGGCACTGAAGGTCTCCATGATGGCAGTGGACGCCACCACAAAGTCGATGGCACCGGTCTGGGTCAGCTGCACCATTTCGGTCTGGGAGCCCAGCAGTTCGCTGGGGTACACCTCCACGCGGTACTTGTCGCCCAGCTTCTCGTTGATGTAGTTGGCAAAGGCTTCCAGTCCAAGATGATCCGGGTGGGTCTGGGACTGCACATGGCCGATGCGCACGATCTTGCGGTCGTCACCGGAGCCGGCACCGCAGCCGGTAAGCATCATGCTGCTGGTCAGTGCCGCCGCGCCCATCAGCGACAGAAACGTTCTTCTCTTCATGAATGGCATCCTCTCTTTTCACGTTTTTTCTATGATTGTATTTTAACAACTCGTTCATTTTTGCGAAACCGGATTATTTTGTGAAACGCAGTACGATTTTGTCTTTGTTGTATCCAAGTACAATTTTTGTGGTTTTTGGACGAAAAAAACTGGCAAAAACAAAAAAGCACCCGTTCCTCTCCTGTTCACAGGCAGGAAAGAACGAGCGCTTCTTTTGGATCCGATTTATCCTTGTGCCGCTTTTTCCGCTGCGGCTACGCGGTATTCCGAAGGGGTCTGGCCGGTCAGGCGCTTGAACACCCTTGTAAAATAGTTGGCGTCGCTGTAACCCACAGCAGCGCCGATATCCTTCAGGCTCAGGCGCGGGTCCAAAATCAGCTGGCGCGCCTTGTTCACCCGGTATTCGTTCAGGTAGGCCGAAAAGTTTACCTTAAAGCACTGCTTGAACAACTTGCAGAAGTAGGCGTCCGAGTAGCGCAGCGCAGCGGCGGCATCCTGCATGGAGATATCCTCCCTATAATGAGCGTCGATGAAGCGGCTGATCTCGGCACGGATGATGGCGGTGCGCATATCCTCGTCCTCTTCCCGGCGGAGAGGCTCTGCAGGCGCAGGGGGCTGTGCCGGGTGGGCAGGCAGCGGCACCGACACCTGCCGGATGGCATCCTCCACCGCGAATACCAGTTCCTGCTCGTTATAAGGCTTGAGCAGATAGTCCATCGCCCGTACAGAGATCGCCTGCCGTGCATAGTCGAACTTATCAAAGCCGGTCAGGAACAGGATGGCGCAATTTTTGTCTGTTTCACGGATCTTGCGCGCCACCTCCAGCCCGGTGAGACCCGGCATTTCAATGTCCAGCACAGCCACCTGCGGCGCTTCGCGGGCAAAAATTTCCAGAGCTTCCCTGCCGTTTTTCGCCTCGTACAGGCTGATCAAATCCCCCAGATATTTCTGCAGCGTCTTGCACAGCACCTTGCGCTCGATCAATTCATCCTCTGCCACCAGCAATTTGCACTTCACGAGAGCGTCTCCTCCTTTTCTTCCGGCTGCTGCGTCTGCGGGAGTTCAAACCGCACCACAGTACCGCAGTCTGCGCGGCTGTATACCTGCATTTTACCGCCCGGATACAGCATCCCGATGCGGCGGGAAATATTGCCAAGGCCAATGCTGCGGCCGGTCTGCTCGCTCTGGGCAATTTTTGCCTGCACGGCGTCCAGCTCCTCTTTGTTCATTCCCTTGCCGTTGTCTGCAACCGTGAGCACCAGCACTTTGTCCTGCATCCATGCCCGCAGCAGGATGCGTCCGCCTTCCTCGCAGGACTTGAGCCCATGCGAATAAGCGTTTTCCACCACCGGCTGCAGCATAAAGGACGGCACCAAAACCGCCGCAGACTGTACATGGATGCTTTTTTCTACGGTAATGCGTCCATCGAACCGCATCTGCTGCAAATAAATGTAATCCTCCAGCCCGTCCAGCTCCTCCTCCAGCGTGATCTGCTGACGCTTGGTGCGCAGGTTGTGCCGGAACAAACTGCCCAAATGCACGATCATCTGGTCGGTGGTGGAAGCATCCTCCAGCCGCGCCATGCAGGAGATCATGTTCAGGGTGTTGAACAGAAAATGCGGATTCACCTGACTTTTAAGCACCTCCAGCCGGGTGTGCTCCAGATCCTTTTCCAGTGCAAGGTTCCGCACCTCTTCCCGGTGCAAAGCCTGCTGGGTGGTCAGCTGCTGCGCCATGGCGTGCTTCATCTGGTTAAAGGTCCCCGTCAGCCGCCCCACTTCGTCGTTGCTTTTCACCGGTAGGTCCGGCCTGGAAAAATCGCCCTCGGCAATGCTGCGGGAAGCCTGCGCCAGCCGCAGCAGCGGACGCACCACCGCGCGGCTCAGCACCCGGATGAGCAGTAGCATCAGCGCGGCTGCCGTCAGGAACAGCCCCAGATACAGCCACGGCAGATGCCGGATGTGAGCCGCCGTGCTGCTGTAAAGGGAGTTTTCCTGTTCCAGCGTGGCCTGTGTCAGACGTAGCGCATACTCGGCAAGGTAGTCCTGCAGTGCCATCACATGGTACATCTGTTCAATATAGGTATCTGCCGAGGGGGAAAGCTGCAAAAAGGCATCCCGCTCCTGCCGATAGCCCGCATACCCTTGCAAAAGATTCCATGTGCGGGCATAGCGCTCCTCGCCGATGCGGGCATAATCGAAGGGCAGGGCCGCAAGGCTCTGCTCGGAAGCGGTGCAGGCGGCGGTATAGGCCTGTTCGGTTTCAGAAGTAGGCTGGCGCACATAGCGAGCAAAGGCCTGTGTTTCGTCCTTGAGGGCGTTTTGCACCGTGTAGCAGACGGCGTTGTCGGCCAGCAGCATATCAAAGGAGCGTACCGTCCACTGACCTGCCATGGTAGCAATGCCAGTAGAAAGCATGGTGACCAGCAAAATCGCGGCAAGCCATGCCGTGACCTTGCGGCGCAGGGATATACCGCCCTGCGCGGTTTTGTTCCGTGCCATACGCTTTCCCTCCTGTCCTTGCAGCATCCCGGCCTTTTTTATAAGTATAATAATCTCCCGGGGAAAGTGCAACTGCAAAAAGCACCGGTTTCCGCAAAGAAATCGGTGCTTGCAGGCAATGTGTCAGGCTGTCAGCGGGTCAACAACTGAAAATGATTCCGCATCTTCCCAGAAAACACCAAAGTATAAGAAACTGAGCAGAAAAAGAAAAGCAGCCCAAAACCTTTCGATTTCGAGCTGCTTGCTATGCCGGTGGTGGGGGTCTCCCGCGCACTGAGCAACAGCCCGCAGGGCTGATTGCTCCCCTGCTGTGC
>OODF01000698.1_pt1 | contig 18764 bp, 13 predicted proteins | sample 1671431 | NCBI WGS metagenome assembly OODF01 (sample SAMN06348156, study PRJEB24527) | human gut metagenome | biome: human gut; feature: ankylosing spondylitis patient; material: feces | host: Homo sapiens | place: China | collected 2015-10 | reverse complement strand
CCGACGACCTGCATCGCGATGTCGTTCGAGATGCCGAACAGCGAGCACGCCATCGGGATGAGCAGCAGCGAGCCGCCCGCCACGCCGGAAGCGCCGCACGCGCCGAGGGCCGACATGATCGAGAGCAAAATCGCCGCGGGCAGCGAGACCTGCATACCCAGCGTATTGGCCGCGGCCAGCGTCATGATGGTGATGGTGATGGCCGCGCCGTCCATGTTGATCGTCGCGCCGAGGGGGATAGAGACGGAGTAGAAGTCCTTGTCCAAGCCGAGCTTTTCGCACATCGCCATGTTCACGGGGATATTCGCCGCGGAAGAGCGGGTGAAGAACGCCGTCAGGCCGCTTTCACGCAAGCAGCGGAACACCAGCGGATAGGGATTGCAGCGCAGATAGATGAAGATGATGATGGGGTTGATGACAAGCGCCATGAAGAGCATCGTGCCGACCAAAAGCAGCAGGAGCTTGCCGTACTGGGTGAAGATCGCAAGGCCGTTGCTCACAACGTTCGTGAACACAAGGCCCATGATGCCGAACGGTGCCAAATTGATGATCCAGCGCACGATGGTGGACACCGCGTCCGCCGTGTTGCTGAGGAAGACCTTCGTCGAGTCCGCGCCGAGTTTCTTCATCGCCACGCCGAAGAGACAGCCCCACATCAGAATGCCGATGTAGTTGCCGTTCATAATGGCGGAGACGGGGTTCGAGACGATGTTGGACAGCAGCGTGTGCATGACCTCGCCAAGGCCCTGCGGGATGACCTCGGCCTCAGCGGCCTCGGCCAGCAGGAGCGTCTGCGGGAAGAGCATGCTGGTCACAACGCTCAGCGCCGCGGCGACGAACGTCGTAAGCATGTAGAGCCACACGACCGTGCCGAAGCGGCGGTCGAGCTTGGACGAGCCCTGCGCCAGCGCGCTCGCCACGATGACGAACACCAGCACGGGGGCAATGCCCTTGAGCGCGCCGACAAACAGGTTGCCAAGCTCCTTTAACCACGTCGCGCCGGGACAGACCAGCGCCAGGATCACGCCGACGACAAGGCCGATCGCGATGCGCAAAATCAGGCTGACGCCGTTATACGCGGCGGCAATTTTTTTAAGGGTCTTCATAAAGGGATTCATAGGGGCATCTTCTTTCTTTTCAAAATCTAACGCTCTTACGATCCTCTTCTCTCTGCTCAGGCCGCAAAGGCGCTTTCACTAACGGCCTTTATTATATCTTTATGTACAGGAAATTGCAAGGAGCGGACAGATGTATTCCTACGAAAAACACTCCAATGGCAGAAATTCGTCATTATCGCCATGAGATCTGCCGTCTGTCGCCGTCTCGCAGCACGAAAAAGTCTTTTCTGTCCGCACGCCATAAAATTCTTGCGCAGGCGAACGGATTCTATTGACATCTTTGGGCATTTTTGCAAGAATCCGATTCGTCTGTCAAAAAACACAGCACAAATAATAACACCCATCGGATCATACCGACGGGTGTCATTTACATAACCGCATTTTACATCGGCTCAGCGTGTTCGCCGCAAAGTGCAACAATGGTCAGCGCAAACAGCTCCGCGCTTCGCACGATCTCATCTACCACAAGGTACTCATTTGCACCGTGCATGTGATAATCTACACCTAATCGGGAAGCGCCAAACGCCACGCCATTTTTCAGAAAGTGCGCATATGTCCCGCCGCCAATAGCAAGGCACTTGCCCGGTTCGCCCATGACCTGCTCATAGCAGCCTAAAAGCGTCTGGATAAACGGACTATTTTCCGGAACGTAATGGGGGGACCATTTTGCAGCTCTCCGGAAGATACAAGCCATAAGCCGCCAGTTTTTCACGCAGCACCTCAAGCACAGTCTCTTCGCTGGCACACATCGGCGCGCAGCAGTCTATGCGGCCGGACATACCGCCTTCCGCATAATGAAGCACGTTGGAGCTCAGCACCAACCGGCCGGACAATTCATCCGCCTGCGCCACGCCAGCCGCCTCACCGTAAAATGCGCCGTGCGGAAACAGCTCTGTCAATCCGCGCAGGCGGCGCTGTCCCTCACAGTCAGCAAAGGGAAACTGCATCAGCAGCGCCAGCAAGCCAGTAAGTGCACTGTTTCCTTCCCAAGGCGTGGAGGCATGAGCACTCTTGCCTTCCGCACGGATCACAACGCACCCATTTTTTCTTCCCATCTGAAAGCGATCCCAGTCTGCTCTCCTATAGCGGAGGCAGCCCTTGCGATCTCATCTGTTGAAATCCCTTCTACAACGGCTTCCGCCTTACCGGGGACCGCATTGCCAACCGTACCGCCGTCAATTCTGCGGATGGTTTGCTGACACATCGAAGAAATCAGCGTATCTGGTGTGATTCGCTTGTAAATCTGCTTGATGGATTCCTGATAATGGTTGATTGTTCCATCCCGCAGATTGCGGGCCTTACAGTCCAAAATATCCTCTTCGAACCCTTCCCTGAACGTCTTCTCATTCGGGAAGCACATCCTGATTTTCTTCACGGTTTTTCCCTCCCAATACGCAAAAACAGGAAGCACATCTTCCGCATTTTCGTGCGGAAGATGTGCTTCCTGCCTATGTTTGATGAAAAATCAGGTTTTGGAACCTTGGAAGGACAAACCCTGCGGTTTTCCCTCTTACTTCAGGCTCTCCGCAACAGCGACGGCCACGGCGACGGTGGCGCCGACCATCGGGTTGTTGCCCATGCCTAGGAAGCCCATCATCTCAACGTGCGCGGGCACGGAGGATGAGCCGGCGAACTGTGCGTCGGAATGCATGCGGCCCATGGTATCGGTCATACCGTAGGAGGCGGGACCGGCAGCCATGTTGTCCGGGTGCAGGGTACGGCCCGTACCGCCGCCGGAAGCGACGGAGAAATACTTCTTGCCCTGCTCGATGCACTCTTTCTTGTAGGTGCCGGCGACGGGGTGCTGGAAGCGGGTCGGGTTGGTGGAGTTACCGGTGATGGAGACGTCCACACCCTCGGAATGCATGATGGCCACGCCCTCGCGGACATCGTCAGCGCCGTAGCAGCGAACGTCGGCGCGCTCGGTCTCGCTGTAGCGGATCTCGCGCACGATGTTCAGCTTGCCGGTGAAGTAGTCGAACTGGGTCTGAACATAGGTGAAGCCGTTGATGCGGGAGATGATCTGAGCGGCGTCCTTGCCGAGACCGTTCAGGATGACGCGCAGGGGCTCCTTGCGGGCCTTGTTGGCGTTGCGGACGATGCCGATCGCGCCCTCAGCGGCGGCGAAGGACTCGTGACCGGCGAGGAAGGCGAAGCACTTCGACTCGTCGGACAGCAGCATCGCACCGAGGTTGCCGTGGCCCAGACCGACCTTGCGGTCCTCGGCGACGGAGCCGTCGATGCAGAAGGACTGCAGGCCGACACCGATCATCTTGGCGGCTTCGGCCGCGGACTTCACGCCGGACTTGATGGCGATGGCCGCGCCGACGGTGTACGCCCAGCAGGCGTTTTCAAAGCAGATGGGCTGGATGCCCTTGACGATCTCATACGGGTCAAAGCCCTTGGCCTTGCAGATCTCGCGGCACTCTTCGACGGAAGAGATACCGTACTGAGCGAGGACGCCGTTGATCTTGTCGATTCTTCTCTCATAGTTTTCAAATAAAGCCATTGTTTCGTCCTCCCTTCCTTATTCCTGACGCGGGTCGATGTACTTGGCAGCGTTGTCCCACTGACCATAGTGACCCTTGGCCTTTTCGAGCGCTTCGTTCGCATCGATACCCTTTTTGATGAAGTCCATCATCTTGCCGAGGTTGATGAACTCGTAGCCGACGATCTCGTTTTCCTTGTTGAGCGCGACGCGGGAGCAGTAGCCCTCGGCCATCTCGAGGTAACGGGGGCCCTTTTCGGCGGTGGCGAACATCGTGCCAACCTGGGAGCGAAGGCCCTTGCCGAGGTCCTCGAGGGACGCGCCGACAGCAAGGCCGTCCTCAGAGAAGGCGGACTGGGTGCGGCCGTAGACGATCTGCAGGAACAGCTCGCGCATGGCGGTGTTGATGGCGTCGCAAACAAGGTCGGTGTTGAGCGCTTCGAGAATGGTCTTGCCGATCAGGATCTCGGAAGCCATGGCAGCAGAATGGGTCATGCCCGAGCAGCCGATGGTCTCGATCAGAGCCTCCTGAATGACGCCCTCCTTGACGTTGAGCGTCAGCTTGCAGGCGCCCTGCTGGGGCGCGCACCAGCCGATGCCGTGGGTGAAGCCGGAAATATCGGCGATCTGCTTGGCCTGGACCCACTTGCCCTCTTCGGGGATCGGGGCCGGACCGTGATATGCGCCCTTCGCAACGGGGCACATATGCTGCACTTCGGTCGTGTAAATCATAACGATCTTCCTTTCTTATCCTCTGTCTCCACAAAAAGCGGAACGTATCCATACGTATTTTTTATCATAGCAAACCCGGACGTCTTTTGCAAGGTGAAAAAACGGAAATACGGGCAAAATCCGTATTCCTTTCCCTCATTTTCCGCTATGCCGCACTTTTCGTTACAGCAGGTGGCGAATCGGGCGCTGGACAACGCTCAGAATCGTATACAGCGCGCGCTTTGCCCAAGGCAGCGTCATTTCTTCAAACCGCGCGCCGTATTCCGTGCCGCCGTCGTGCAGGGCGAGGCGGCTCTGGCCCATGTATTTTCCGCTCTCTTCTCGCAGCGCGGCATTGACCTCCTCGCTCTCGATGACGAGCATCAGCTCCGTGTCGAGATATGCGCTGCGCATGTCGGCATTGAACGAGCCGACGATGCTCAGATCATCCCCGATCAAAATCGTCTTCGTGTGCAGCGACTGGCCGCAGACGACCTCGTACACGTCGACGCCGCGCGATAAAATATTTTGCTTTTCGCGTAAGTAGTCCGAGCAGCCGCTCGGGTTCGCGCCGTTTTCGACGGCATTCGTCAGCACGCGCAGCTGCCGCGTCTCGGCAAGTGCTTCCAAATCGTTATACATTTTGTCGTTGCAGATGATGTACGGCGTTTGCAGCAGGACATCATCGCCCTGCGCCATCAGGCGGACAAGCGCGTCCCACAGCTCAGGCGCTTTCGCCTCCGCGCGCGGCGAGCCGCTGAGAAGGCTCACATGCGTGACCGCCGCGGTCTCCACCTCCCAGTCGACGGCGGCAAACTCTTTTCCATGCACCGCGCATAGCGCCGCGTAACGCTCCTGCAGCGCGTCGGTCTGCGAGGACGTCTTGCCTGTGATGGTCTGATTCTCCGGCTGCGACCAGACGCTTTCAAAATACGTCAAAAGCTGGGAGACCGAGCTGCCCTCTCCCCCGCCCGACACGACGAGCACGTCGCGGTCGATGTTCTGGTTCTCCTGATATGAGCCGAGAAACAAATCGTTCGAATTTCTTCCGCCGAGGATGTATTTGCTCCCGTCGGCGATCAGATACTTGTCGTGCAGACGGTAGTTGAGCTTCCACGGGCGCAGCAGGTCGATGGGATCATAAAAGCGCACCTCCACATTCTCCTCCGCCGCGAGGGCGCGGAGAACGCCGCTGTTTTGCAGATGCAGAAAACCGTTCAGCCCGTCGACGATGACGCGCACCCGCACGCCGCGCTGCGCCGCGCCATAGAGCGCGGCCATCAAATCCTGTCCGCTGCCGTCCGCGCGCAGGTCAAAGGTCGAGAAGATGACCTCCCTTTCCGCACTCTCGATGAGCTGCAAGCGCCAGAGCAGCGCACTGTCCGTATCCTCGATGCTCCTCACGCGCTCCTGCGATGCGTCCTTGCTCAATCGGGCTTCATACTGGCTCCACAGCTCCCCTGTCGCCTCTTTTTGCGGCAGCGGGACGAGAATGGCTGTCAGCACCCCATATAAAAGGTACACGCCTAGTGCGATGCCAAGCCATTTCAAGATACGTTTTTGCTTCATTTTTCACCTGCTTATCATAAAACTCATGCCGTCAGTTTATCATAAGGGATGCAAGCTGTCCAGCGGCGCGGCGGCGGTAAGTTTTCCCGACCGAAACGCCGCAACTTTCGCCCAAACGGAAATTTCTCGAAAAGAGGTCTTGACAATCCGCCAATTTCCGACCTATACTGTTGGCAAATTAAAAATACCCCACACGGGTATTGTATTTGTCCCGAAGGAGGAATCAAATTGAAAAAGGAAACCTATGACGTGACCGGCATGAGCTGCGCCGCCTGCTCCAGCCGCGTGGAAAAGGCCGTCGCCAAGCAGCCAGGCGCGCAGCAGGTCGCGGTCAACCTGCTGAAAAACAGCATGGTCGTCGAATACGACGAATCCCAGCTTTCGTCCGTGCAGATCATCGCCGCGGTCGAAAAGGCGGGCTACGGCGCATCCCTGCATGCAAAGCCCGGCAGCGCCCCCGCCGCGCAGACTGCCGAGACCGGCGGCGCCAGCGCCGCACAGAAGGCCTACAACGACATGAAAAAGCGTCTCGCCCTCTCGCTCCTCTTCACCATCCCGCTGTTCTATCTCTCGATGGGCCACATGATGGGCTGGCCGCTGCCCGCGTGCTTCCTCGGCATGGAAAATGCGATGACGTTCGCATTCACGCAGTTTTTGCTGCTGCTGCCCATCGTCTATATCAACCGCCAGTACTATATTGTCGGCTTCAAGACGCTGTGGCAGCGCTCGCCGAACATGGATTCGCTGATCGCACTGGGCTCCAGCGCCGCCATCGTGTACGGCATCTACGCCATCTATAAGATCGGCATCGGCTTTGGCCAGATGGACATGGACACGGTGCACACCTATATGATGGAGCTGTACTTCGAGTCCGCAGGCACGATCCTGACGCTCATCACCATGGGCAAAACGATGGAGGCCCGCGCCAAGGGAAAGACCTCCGACGCGATCACGAAGCTCATGGACCTTGCACCCAAGACCGCGACGGTCGAGCGCGACGGCGTCGAGAGCGTCATCCCCGTTGAGGAGGTCCAACTCGGCGACGTGCTGATCGTCAAGGCGGGCGAGAGCATCCCTGTCGACGGCGTCGTGCTCGAGGGAACGTCCTCGGTCGATGAATCCGCGCTGACGGGCGAGAGCATCCCTGTCGAAAAGCAGGCGGGAGATGCCGTCATCGGTGCGACCATCAACAAATCCGGCTATTGCAAGATGCGCGCGACCAAAGTCGGCGACGATACCGCCCTTTCACAGATCGTACGCCTTGTGGACGAGGCCACGAGCTCCAAAGCGCCCATCGCCAAGCTCGCCGATAAGGTGAGCGGCGTGTTCGTCCCCGTCGTCATCACGATCGCCGTCATCGCAACGGCAGCATGGCTGCTGACGGGCCACAGCGTGGAATTTGCGCTGTCCATCGGTATTTCCGTTCTCGTCATCAGCTGCCCCTGCGCGCTGGGTCTCGCCACGCCGACGGCCATCATGGTCGGCACGGGCCGCGGCGCGGTGAACGGCATCCTCATCAAGTCTGCCGAAGCGCTTGAGACGACGCACAGCGTCAACACCGTCGTGCTCGACAAGACCGGCACCATCACGCAGGGCAAGCCCGTCGTCACCGACGTCGTCGACGGCGGCATCGGCAGGGACAAACTTCTCTCCGTCGCCGCGTCGCTCGAAAAGCTCTCCGAGCATCCGCTTTCCGAGGCCATCGTGGCCGAGGCGGAGAAGGCATCGCTCACGTTCCTGTCCGTCGACAAATTTGAGCAGATCCCCGGTCAGGGCATCCGCGGCGAGGTCGAGGGCAAGCTCTGCCTTGCCGGCAACCGCCGCATGATGGAGACCAACCGCATCGAAAAGAGCGACCTGCTCGCGCGCGGCGAAGCGCTGGCCGAGGACGGCAAGACGCCGCTCTACTTTGCCCTGGACGGCAAGCTCATCGGCCTTATTGCCGTGGCCGACATCGTCAAGCCCACGAGCGCGCAGGCCATTGCCGAGCTCTCGGACATGGGCATCGAGGTCGTCATGCTCACGGGCGACAACGCCAAGACCGCCGAGGCCATCCGCCGCCAAGTCGGCGTGGACCGCGTGGTGGCCGAGGTGCTGCCGCAGGATAAGGAGCGCGAGATCCGCCGCCTGCAGGAGGGCGGCAAGAAGGTTGCCATGGTCGGCGACGGCATCAACGACGCGCCCGCCCTTGCGCGCGCAGACGTCGGCATCGCCATCGGTGCGGGCACGGACGTCGCTATCGAGTCGGCGGATATCGTGCTGATGCGCAGCGATCTTCTCGACGTCTCGACCGCCGTGCAGTTGAGCCGCGCGGTCATCCGCAACATCAAACAGAACCTTTTCTGGGCGTTCTTCTACAACGCCATCGGCATTCCCATCGCGGCGGGCATCTTCTACCCCGCCTTCCAGCTCAAGATGAACCCGATGCTCGGCGCGCTCGCGATGAGCTTCAGCTCGGTATTCGTGGTGAGCAATGCGCTGCGCCTGCGCTGGTTCAAGGCCAAGCACACGGCGGCAGCACCGAAAACGGTTTCTTCTCCGTCGGATAGCGGAGTGGAGATAGCAAACAGCCACACCATGGCAAGTAACAATGAAAAAGGAGAAACGAACATGGAAAAAGTCATCAGCATTGAAGGCATGGCCTGTATGCACTGCGTGAACCACGTCCAGCAGGCGCTTTCCGCCGTCCCCGGCGTGAAGGAGGCAAAGGTCGATCTCGAGAGCAAGTCCGCTACCGTCAGCGTGGACGGCAGCGTGACCGACGCGGCGCTCAAGGCCGCAGTCGATGAGGCGGGCTATCAGGCCGTCTCCATCCGCTAAGGCCATGAGAGCCGATCGTGACTCCGTCCGCCGCAAGCTCAAAATCGCCCGCGGCCAGCTCGACGGCATTTTGCAGATGATCGACGACGACCGCTACTGTGTGGACATCTCCAACCAGCTTCTCGCCACGCAGTCGCTCCTCAAAAGCGCCAACCAGCAGATCATGCGCGCGCACATCGAAGGCTGCGTGCGCGAGGCTTTGCAGACCGACCACATCGACCCCAAGCTCGAAGAGGCCTTCCAGCTCCTCGAGCGCATGGCACAGTCGTGACCGCACAAAAAAGGACGACAGCTAAAAATAGCTGTCGTCCTTTTTTGTTATTCGATCAGATCCTCGCGGTCGAGTTTCTTTTCCGAAAGCTGCTGTGCGGTGTGCTCATGTACGAGCTGGAGTACTACCGCCGTGAGGGGAATGAAAAACACAATACCGACAAGGCCGAAGAGCTTGCCGCCAAGCAATGCCGCAAGGAGCGTCCACAGCGGCGCAAGCCCCACGCTGCTGCCAACCACATGCGGGTAGATGAACTGATTTTCCGTGAACTGCACCGCCTGATAGACGATCAGGCACAGCAGCGCTTTCTCCGGCTGGGCAAGCAGCGTCAGCAGTACGCCGATTGCGCAGGAGGCCAGCGCGCCAATGTAGGGAACAAAGGCGAAGGCCGCCGTCAGCGCGGCGGTCAGCCCCGCGTAGGGAATGCCGCACAGGGAGAACGCGAGAAAGATCATCGTGCCGAGGATCACGACCTCCACGCACTGCCCGGACAGGAAACGGGCGTAGGTGGTGTGCGTCAGGCGCGCGATGCGGCAGACCTGATCGGCCTTTCGCTCGCTCAGGTTGGCGTAGAGGAGTCTGCGGCTCTGTTTAGCAAGGCTGCGCCGGTCGAGCAGCACATAAAACATGATGACGATGGCAAAGGTGACGTTGGCCACCGCCGAGACTGTGGTACCGGCAAGATCCACCACCGAGTCGATCAGCGCGCCGGCGCCGGTGAGCGCCTTTTCCAGCACCGTTTTCCAATCGAGCGCGGCGATGCGATCGGTGAGCTCGCTTGTATCCACGCCGTGATCCGAGAGAAGGCGCGCCCAGTCCGGCCAGTTCTCCCTGACCAGTGTGCCGATGCTCTTGAGCGACGCGGCAAGCTGCGGCAGCGCCAGAACGCACAGCAGTACCACGACGATGACCACGCACAAAAGCGTCAGCAGCAGGCTGAGAAGGTCAATGTGTTTTTCCTTTGTCTTTGGCATCAGGCGCGTCAAACGTCCTGCGATGCCCTGCATCGGCACACTGAGGACAAACGCCATCAATAACCCTATGATCACCGGCGTGAAGAGGGTAGCGAGCCTCGTGAGAAACGCCGCGACTTCGTTGAGATTCATCAGCGCGGCATAGAGCGCCACGCCGAACGCAACCAGAAGAAATTGCTGTTTTCCTTTTTTATCCATTGTTCTTTTCTGCACCTTCCGCGCGTTCGCTCTGCCACCGGAGCGGAAGTGCCGAACGCTGTGCATATCCTTTCAGGTTAATTATAGAATGGCTTGCGCTGCATTGCAAGTTCTTTTGCCCGTCGCTTGGTAGTTTCTCCCGCCCGCTGCTTTTTTCGCGCAGACTTTTGCGGAAAATCAGCATTTCTCCCCTTGGCGCGGCGGTGATCGTCTGCTATACTGAAAGGAACAAAAGCACATCGGGCGGGCGTTGACGCTTCCGATGGAAAGGAAGGCTCAGAATGAATCGAACGGGGAACGGCGCCGCACTCTGCGAAGATCCGCATGACTTTCTTGTCATGCAGAATCTCTATGACGCGGCGGTTCGGCAGCTCACGCTGAAATTCAACATCCTCAACAGCGAGTTCAACGTCCTCTACGCGCGAAACCCCATCCACCACATCGACGGGCGCGTCAAATCGCAATCGAGCATCGTCGCCAAGCTCATCAAGCGCGGCCTGCCGCTCTCGATCGAGTCCGCGCGAAAAAACATCAACGACATCGCGGGCGTGCGCGTCGTTTGCAGCTACATCGACGATGTCTACCGCGTGGGCGAGATGCTGGCGCGGCAGACGGATGTGGAGATCGTCAAAAAGCAGGACTACATCCAGACGCCGAACTACAACGGCTACCGCTCGCTGCACATGGACATCAAGGTGCCCGTCTACCTCTCCGACCGGACGGAATACGTCGTGGCGGAGATCCAGCTGCGCACGATCGCCATGGACTTCTGGGCGAGCCTTGAGCACGATATCCGCTACAAGGTCGACAAAACGAAGCTGCCCGAGGGCATCAACGAGGAGATGTTCGAATGCGCGGGCAAGATCGCTGAGATCGACCGCCAGATGCAGGACATGTACCAACGCATCAAGGCCTCGGATGCCTACAACGAAGATTGAGTCCCCTACATAAAGGAAAAAGGATGCATCGAAAGACGCATCCTTTTTGCTTTTTCACTGCTTTTTGTGATACCCGCAGTCGCAGTAGGGGCCGCCGGAGGCGAGCGTGTACTCGCGCACGAAATCCGACGCGCCGCCCGCGTCGCTCATCGTGTAGTCGAGATGGCACAGCGCGGGCGTCAGATCGTAGAGCCCCAACACCTGCATCAGCGTGCAGATGCCGCAGGTCGTGAAGCGCGCCTCGTAGCCGCTGCCGTCCTCGTACTCGAAAAAGTCCATGCTCCACGAATAGGGGTTGCGGTCGCCCGCGCGCAGCTTCGCCGTCGCCTTCATGCCCTCGATGTCCTTGGGCGTGAACTTTTTCTTTCCGCTCGCGCGGCAGAAAGCCTTCATCGTAGGCGTCATCATCGCCGCGGCGTAGTAGTCCGTCAGCGTTTTGATGTCCGGCCGCTGCGGCATGCACAGGATAAACGCGGCGAGCATCGCGCAGTTGACGATGTTCATTTCGAAGCGGTCGCGCTTGTCAAATTCCGGCAGCTTCGCGATAATCTCGCGATATTTCTTTTTGGCGCGCGCCGCAACGTCCTTCGCCTGCCCCGCGGTCAAGTCGAATTCGACCGTCAGGTGCTTTTCAAACGATCCGGCAAACAGCGCCCACATGCCCGCGGGCTTTCCAAGATACTTCATTTGCTCTCCTCTTTTCGAGTTTGATGTCTCAAACTCGTCTGTATTTTTGACTGCCGTCGTGCTTTTGGTCATAGTATACCGAGGGCGGGCGCGCTTGTCAAGGCGGCGTAAAAAAGCGGCGGTTCATCGGAACCGCCGCTTTTTTCAGTTGGATTTACTTGCCCTGATAGGCTCTGTAGAGGAACGTCACGATCTCCGCGCGCGTGCAGTCCGCGTTGGGGCTGAACGTCGTGTTGGAGGTACCGTTCGTCACGTCGCTTGCGACCGCCCAGTTGACGGCGTCGGCGTAGAACGCATTCGCGGGAACATCCGTGAAGTTCGCACTGCCGCTCGCGGTGCCCTTGAGCGCACGGTGCAGGAACGTCACGCTCTGGCCGCGGGTGCAGGTCGCATCGGGCGCGAATGTCGTCTCAGTCATGCCGTTCGTGACGCCGTTCTCAACGGCCCAGGCAACCGCCTTGGCATAGTAAGCGTTCGCGGGAACATCCGTGAAGCTGCTTGCGGTCTTCGGCTCGGGGCTGCCGGCGGCGCGCCACAGGAACGTCACGATCTGCGCACGCGTGCAGGACTCGTAGGGGCCAAACATCGTGTCAGACAGGCCGTTGGTGATCCCCTTATCGACTGCCCACTTCACTGCATCGGCAAAGTAAGCGTTCGCGGGAACGTCCACAAAGCTGGTGCTGTCATCCGGCGTCGGCTCAGGCGTCGTGGAAGAGCTGCTGTGGCGGCGCGAGACCGTCAGCGTACCGTTGACATAGGTGATCTTGTAGTTATTGCCGGCGTCAGCGCCAGAGGGAACGATATCGAACTTGCCGACCGTCATACCGTCCGCCGTGCAGGTCAGTGTCGGTGCAGTCGTCAGCGTGTCGCCCTTCACAAGGCCCATAGCCGTATAGGTGAACGTGGGCAGCTTGCCGCCGACATACATGGACTGGTTGTCTGCCTTGATGGTCAGTGTGGCCTTGTTGATTACAAGGGTAGCAGAGCCGGAAACGTTCTTATCTTCCTTCGTAGCCTGCCAGTAAATCACATAAGTACCGGCAGCCTTCTTCTCGATCTGTGCGCCGTAACCGGACTGGCTCAGGCTAAACTTCACATCGTCATTGTTGGGGTTGTTAACGACGATGGTGTGATTCTGACCGTCGTAAGTAAAGGTAGCGTCGGAAACGGTGACAGTGGGTAGGCCGATCTCTACCTGGTAGGCCTGCTTCACGGTTCCGGAGTAGTTACCCTCAAAGGTAATGGTAAACTTACCATCCTCACGGGACACAGTGTAGTCGTCTGTGGTCAGTTTCTTGCCGTCATAGACGATACCGATACCGTCCTTGGCAGCTTCGGCAGCCTCATGAGAGGGGTACTTGTCGTTGATGCCGGTAATGGTGACATCATCCTTGCTCAAAGGCTTCTGTGCAACAGTGATCTCCTTAGTGAAGAACGTCTGACCGTCGTAGACCAGATCAACCGTACCGTTACCGGCTTTGATGAAGGAAACATTGTTCGTCTTAAGGGAACTGTCGAGGGATGCATAATCGGAAGACATGGTTACGCCAGTGGGGACGGCCATGGTCGTCGTGTCACCGAAGGTCTTGCCGTTAAGCACCGTGGTGTCGATGGCCGTCGCGCCGGAAACCTCGGCAATATCGGCCGTCTTGACGTACCAGCTATCACCGGAAACAGCAGCCGTTCCGTAACCCAGCATGGCACCGCTGCGGAACTCCGTCTTTTCACCGCTGACTACGGTTTTCACCGTGGTCAGCGCCTTGCCGCCATCCACAGTCAGGCCGCTTCCGCTGCTGCCGACCAGACCGCCTGCGTAGGCATAACGGGTATCACTCAACGTGGAATCATTCGTTGCCGTAATAATGCCCGCGGCCGTCACGTTCTCCAGCGTGCCGCTCATGGAACCGGTGATGCCGCCCGCGTAGGAGTTCTCGCCGAATTTTGCAACGCCGGTAACGTACTTCTCATTCGCCGTGACATCACCGCGCGCTGTCACGCTTTCCATCGTGCCGACATAGGAACCGGCAATGCCGCCCGCGGTGGGATTCTTGGGTGCGGTCACGGTGACATTGCCCTTGTGGGTGGAATCCTTCACCACCGCGCCCGCGCTCTGTGAACCAATCAGACCGCCCGCGTAGATCATGCCCATGGTGGCCTGATTGACCATGCACTTGCTCTCCGCCGTGATGGCGACCGTGCTATTGCAGTTCTCGATCGTCACACCGCTGCCGCTCGCCACGATCGAACCGATGTAAATGGGCTTATCGTTGTTCGCATCCGTGATAATGGACACGCTACCCTTGACGTTCAGGTCCTTCACCGTCGCGCCCGCGGAATCGCCCACAATGCCGATGAGCGTGGTCTGCTTCTTCGTAAGGGCTTCCGCATTGATGTTCAGGGTCACGGTATGGCTCTGGCCGTCGATCGTGCCGCTGAACGGAATCGCCGTCGTGCCGAGGCCGATGGCGTCCACATCAGAGAGTGTGAAGTCCTTCGCGATCTTCACATAGGCCGTTGCCAGCGCGACCGCCTTGGACGTCGCATCCGCGCTGGAAAGGCGTCTGCCGAGCACGGCGGTCTGCGCCGCCTCGTCGCCCTGAATGGCCTTGACAAGGTTCATGTACTGCTGCGCGTTGGAGATCACGTAGGCGTCGTCCGCGGTCTGGAACGGATACGCGTCCTCCACCAGATTCTCGTTATGGGTCAGGTCGTTGTACAGCTTGGAGCCGTCCGCGTTGAACAGGTCGGCGGCCTTGGCGCCGTCGCCGCCGTCCACCACGTAGCGCTCCACGCTGAAGAAGTTGGTCTCTTCGCCTGTCACGGGGACCTTGAGCTCTTCGCCCGTGACCGACGCGGAATTATCAGAGAGCTTCCAGCCAGTGTTTTCTGCCCCGGCCGTCACGATCTGATAGCAGCCTTCCAGGATAGCGCCCTCGGGCAGGCTGCCGACAGGGCTATACGCGCCGAAGATCGCACCGGCGCGACCGTCCTTGGCGTAAACCGTGCCGGAGCTGGTGCAGTTGGTCATCGGCAGCGTAGAAATTGTCGTACCGACAATACCGGCCGCCGCGTTGGTGGACTGCGCTTCGCTCTTAATATTGCCCGTGTTCACGCAATTTGTGAACGTCACATTTTTGTTATTTGCCTGACCGCAGATACCGGCAGCGCGAGAGCTGCGCTGGCCGAGCTCCGTGGCGCGGTCAGCCACGATGTCGCCGGTGTTGGTGCAGTCCGTAAAGGTCGCAGCTGCACCGACAATGCTGCAAATACCACCGGCAAGACTGTTGCCCTGAGACAGGGTCGTGTTGCCGCTTTTCAGCGTCAGCGCCTTACCGGCCACGATCTTGCCGGTATTTTTGCAATTCGTTACGGTCACCGTGCCGCCGGATGCATTACCGAAGATGCCGCCGATAGCGGACACATTGAAGATCGCACCCACTTCCGCATCAGCATTGTTGGTGCAATTTTCAAAGACGCTCTTGTTCGTACCACCGAAGTTATTGGAGACATTGCCGATCGAACCCACGACCACACCACAGTAACCTGCTTTGGTGGCCAGCTTCACGCTGCCGGTGGTGGTCAAGTTTTTGATGGTGCAGTTGGATACATAGTTGAAGATACCGCCGGTAACTTCAACGTGGGTCTGATTTGTACCGTCATCACTGAGAATAACATGGCCCAGAGGGGTATTGTTATCGTCGCCGCTGCCAACCTCGCTGGAATATTTGGTGGTGTCGATATTCAACGTAATCGTATGAACATTTCCATCGCTGTCCATACCGTCAAAGGTACCGCAGAAAACATTTCGCCAGCTTGCCACGTCCGGATAGACGTAGCCGCCGATACCATAGAAGCCCTCTTCCGTGGACAAGGTAATGTCCTTTCCCAGTCTGTACGAGGCCGCGAGCAGGCTTGTCCAGCTTGCACCGCCAAACACGTTATAATCGTCCTCCGTACCAATGCCCAGCGTGATATGGGACAGCGCCACCATGTTGCTGCCGTTCACGATGATGTAAGGATCATCCACTGTGCCCGTGCCTTCGACTTCAGTGACCCAGTGGGCCGTCAACGTTTCTTCGGTAAGCAGCGGGTAATTTTCGGTCTTACCGGTACCGTCTGTGATCTGACGGTCACCCAAATACCAACCTGTGAAGACATAGTTTGTACGCTCTGGAATTCCAAGGTCTGCCTCAGCGTAGTAAGTGACATCCTGCTCAGATTTATTCGGCGCGCCGGTATAATTCAGGTCAAAGCTGACTTTCACCTGTGTCTGACCTTTAAGGCTCTCCTTCAGGTTTTCGAGCGTATGGCCTGCTGCAACAGTCGCGTCAACATAATAGCGCAGAGAGGCCGAAAGGGCGTTATACTTCTTTTCTGCCGCTCTGATCGCCTCCACATCGGGATCGTCAGTGCTGATGGCTTCCAGCGCAGTCTTCACTTCATCTGCATCGGTTTTGTTCTCCGCCGTTGCGGGTATAGGTGACGGAGTTGCTGCTGAATTCCTCAACCTCGATGATGGTCTCACCGTTACCGTCCTTGAGCGTCCAGTCCTCAAATGCCGTCTGAGAGTCATCACTAGCGTTCACACCCTGGCCGATGCCGGTATTCACATTTGCGACGCCGCCGTCATCTAATGTCTTGTAGGACTTACCACCTTCCGCAACAAAGTCGCTGCCGTTTGTGGCAGTCACACTGCCGCCGGAAATAACGATCTCGCCCATTCGGCCGCTGAGAACATGAACAGTTTTTCCATTATGGTCAGAAACCGCGCCACTACCGATACCGGGAGCATATTGACCACCCGTGGCGGTCACAATGCCACCAGAAATCGTAATGTTTCCGCTGGCCTGCGCACCAGCGTTATTGCCAGCCTGATTCTTCCAGCCGCCGCCACCGATACCGGCACCATAGGGACCGCCCTGTGCAATAACCGTACCGCCGGTAATAGTAATGCTGCCGTTTACACCCATATTATCACCCGGCCAGTCTCCGCCACCGCCGCCGATACCTGCGCCAGCACTTTCGGAGATCGCAGTAACCGTACCGCCGGTAATCAAAATCGTACCGGCATTGCGATAAGCGCCGCCGCCGATACCTGCACTATTACCCGTAGCCTTTACTTCACCACCGGTAATCGTGATGGTCTTCATGCCATTTTGTCCGTATGCACTGCCGATACCAGCTGCACCTCTGCTATCCTTGTCAATCTTTCCCGACGTAGCAATAACTTTTCCGCCATTGACTATAATCTTGCTGTTATTGTTGCCGCCGCCGATGCCTGCGCCGCCGTAGGTGCCAGCCGCAGAGCCGGTGGCGGTGATCACGCCGCCCTTAATAGTGATAGTCCCCACATTGCTTTTCCAAGGATCGTTTTTATTGCTGGCATGGGCGCGGCTTGCACCGATACCGGCCGCCAAACTGGTGTTACCCAATTCGCTACTACCACTGCCGCCACCAACCGCAGCCAGCTTGCCTGTGTTGCCATTGATAACTACCTGCGCCTGTTCCTGAACCCACAGGCCAGCATAGGAAATGCCGGTATCGGCGTTGTCCTCGTTAATCCAGCCGGACTTGAGCGTGTTTTCGCTTTCATCCGCCAGCACCAGCGTCACTTCGCCGCTTTCAATGGCAAACGCGCAGGGAACGCCCGCCGACATACCCGACACATCGATATTCACGCCGTTCAGCGTGATCGTGTGATCGCCGCCGGTGACGGTGATAGTGTTCGTGGTTGCAGTGGTGCTATCCGTCTGCTTGATGGTGTAATTACCATCATCAGAGTCCTCACTCACATTGCCGCTCTCTTTATACTGCGTGTAGCCGCGCGCAGAGATGACAATGGAGCCATCAGCCAAATCAAGCTCCTTACTCGTCGCAGTCTCACGGGAAGTTCCCTCCTCGCCGCTCTGCGGTTTGAGTTTTGCGGTATCCTCAGTTTCCTGAGAGCCGCCGCTGCCCGTTTCCCTTGCCCAAACTGCCGTTGGCAGCATGCTCAGCATCATGACAAGTGTCATTAAACTTGCCAATAATCGCCGTTTCATTCCATTACCTCCTAAGATTCACTATATTTTGCCCGCCTCCGCGGGCTGGGTTTACTTGGTTCGCTTGGTTTTCCCGGCGCAGACGGGGCAGCCGCACTGCTACACGCCCGCGCGCGAGTAGATGGCCGCTTTCCAGACATGGCCATAGGGACACCGCCACCTCGCTTTTTTGTGGCTTCCGGCGGTGACCATCTCCGGTGTCAGCGCACCGTTGAGGGTTTCGTGCCATTGCTTCGCCACCAGCGGCGCTGCGGTCGCTAAGTCGTTGAAGCCCGGCAGCACCTTTCGGTTGGCGCAGTAAGGGCAGCCGTCGCCGCGCTGCACGCGCTGCGCAATCACGGCGCGGTAGGAATGGCCTTTCAGGCAGAGCCACCAGACCTTGTGCTTCGTGCCGGAGATCACCTGATTCGGGGTCAGCGGCTTGTTCTTCGCTGCGTCCCAGTCTTTCGCGATTACCGGATACTCAGCCGCGAGCGAGTTTTCCTCAGGCAGTACGCTCTTTCCCGCGCAGTAGGGGCAACCGCTACCTTGCACGCGCGTCTTGACGGCGGAGTGGTAGGAATGCCCTTTCTGGCATCTCCACCAGATGAGCTTGTGGCTGCCGGGTGTGACGTCCCGCGGTGTCAGGGGCGCGTTCTTTTCGTCATCCCATTCTACCGCCAGCGCGGGAAACTGCTTTGCCAGGCTGTTCTGCTCGGGTGAAGCCTTGCGGCCCGTACAGTAGGGGCAGCCCGCGCCCGCGCTACGGGTGTAGACCATCGCCTGCCACGAGTGACCACTTGGGCAGGTCCACCAGACCTTTTTGTGGCTACCGAACGTCACGTCATCCGGCGTCAGAGGAGCATTGCGCGCAGTATCCCACTGTGAAAGCAAGTCCACCTTACCCTGCTCGGTGCAAAACGCTCGAAATGTTCGTCGGATCGTCAGCCACCCCCTCACGAAAAAAGCT
>OODF01000695.1_pt1 | contig 18841 bp, 14 predicted proteins | sample 1671431 | NCBI WGS metagenome assembly OODF01 (sample SAMN06348156, study PRJEB24527) | human gut metagenome | biome: human gut; feature: ankylosing spondylitis patient; material: feces | host: Homo sapiens | place: China | collected 2015-10 | reverse complement strand
TGCCAAGGCCTCTCCCTTTGAAAGACTCCCCCGGCCGGGGGAGGTGGCACGAAAGTGCCAGAAGGGGGCAAGGTGGCATTGCGAAGCAATGACGGAGAGGGCAAGGATGCTGACAAAAAGCAAAAAACACAGCGATACGATCTCTGTTTGTCAGAGACATCGTATCGCTGTGTTTTTATGTTTTATTTTACCGGGCTTGCCCTCTCAGGCGCTGACGCGCCAGCTCTCCCAAAGGGAGAGCCTTTGGCATAACCTTAAACGAATGCAGAATACATCCAGCCATCCAGCACACTGGCCACGAGCAAAATAGCCGCGGCGGCGCAGAACAGCACCCCGAAGAGGCCGAAGCGGCCAAAGCGGGCAGTCCAGCCGTCCTTTTCGCGGACGGAGGCCGCTTTTTCAGGCAGGAGGAGGGCTCCGGCACTCACCAGCAGGGCCAGTGCCCCCACGATGAACAGCCCCCGCCGGGCCAGCTCCAGCCCGGCCAGCGCGGAAAAGCCATGGCTCACCGCGCCCACTGCAAGCAGCAGGATGAAAACGCCTGCCGCCACAGCCAGCCCAAGAAGAAAAGCTTTCCCGGCGTCTTTCAGGAGCAGGGCAAAGCGGTTCCCAGCTTTTTTGTCTTGCATGGAGCCGCCCCGCTTATTCGCCCGTCACCCGGAAGCAGGCCACCTCGTGGCCGGTGCCCACCTCTTTCAGGGTGGGGGTCGCTTCTTTGCAGCGGGCGGTGGCGTAGGGGCAGCGGCTGGCAAAGCGGCAGCCGGGAGCCGGGTCGATGGGGCTGGTGACTTCGCCCTCCAGATGGATGCGCTTGGTCTCCCGCTCGGCCTCAATGATGGGGTCCGGGATGGGAATGGCCGAGAGCAGCGCCTGGGTATAGGGGTGGAGCGGGTGGCTGTACAGCTCCTCCGAGCGGGTGATCTCCACGATCTGGCCCAGATACATGACGGCCACACGGTCCGAGATGTGCTTGACCATGGAAAGATCGTGGGCCACGAACAGGTAGGTCAGGCCCATCTCCTTTTGCAGGCGGATCAGCATGTTGATGACCTGTGCCTGAATGGAAACGTCCAGCGCCGAGATGGGCTCGTCCATCACGAGGAACTTGGGCTCCATGGCCAGGGCACGGGCAATGCCGATGCGCTGGCGCTGGCCGCCGGAGAACTCGTGGATGAAGCGGTTGGCGTGCTCCTTGTTCAGGCCCACTTTTTCCAGCAGGCCGTAAATTTTCTCGGCGCGCTCGGCCTTGTTTTGATACAGGTGGTGGACATCCATGCCCTCGGCGATGATATCGCTGACGGTCATGCGGGGGTCCAGGGAAGCGTACGGGTCCTGGAAGACCATCTGAGCCTCCCGCTTATAGGCGAACAGCTCACTGCCTTTCAGGGCGTGAACGTCCTTGCCCCGGTAGAGCACCTGTCCATCGGTCTTGTTGTACATGCCCAGGCAGGTGCGGCCGCAGGTGGTCTTGCCGCAGCCGGACTCGCCCACCAGGCCCAGCGTCTCGCCCTCACGGATGCTGAACGAAACGTCGTCCACCGCGTGCAGGGTGCGGCCATGGCCGAGATCGAAGTATTTTTTCAGGTGGCTGACTTCCAGCACAACATTATCCTTCATAGTGGGCCTCCTGTGTAAAGGGTGCGTCGGCGGCAGGCGTTTCCAGCTTATACAGCCAGCAGCTTGCCTCGTGGCCGTCGCCAAAATTCAGCACCGGGGGCTGCTGCTCGCAGCAGATCTCCATGCAATACTTGCACCGGGTGCAGAACGGGCAGCCCTTGGGCGGCGCGATCAGGTCAGGCGGGGTGCCCTCGATGCTGGCCAGCTGCTGCTTGTTCTGCAGGTCCAGGCGGGGCACTGCTTCCAGCAGGGCGTTGGTGTAGGGGTGGCGCGGGTGGTGGAACACCTCAATGCTGGTGCCCCGCTCCACGATCTGGCCGGCGTACATGACCACGATGCGGTCCGCGATATTGGCCACAACGCCCAGGTCGTGGGTGATGAGGATGACCGAGGCGTTCTTTTCTTTCTGCAGCGCCTTGATGAGGTCGATGATCTGGGCCTGAATGGTCACATCCAGGGCCGTGGTGGGCTCATCGGCGATGAGCAGCTTGGGGTCGCAGGCAAACGCAATGGCGATCATAACGCGCTGGCGCATCCCGCCCGAGAACTCGTGCGGGTACTGGTCCACCCGGCTCTCCGGCTGGGGGATCCCCACCATCCGCAGCAGCTCCACGGCACGGGCCTTGGCCTCTTTTTTGCTCAGCTTGGTGTGGTGGCGCAGGTTCTCAATGATCTGGTTGCCCACGGTCATGGTGGGGTTCAGGGCCGCCAGCGCGTCCTGGAACACCATGGCCACCTCGCCGCCGCGGTAGGCGCAGAGGCGCTTTTCGTTGAACTGGAGCACATCCTCGCCGTCAAAGATAATTTCACTGCCCTCTTTGATCTCAGCGGGCGGCGTTTTGATCAGCCGCATGATGCTCTTGGCCGTAACAGACTTGCCGCAGCCGGACTCACCAACAACGGCCACCGTCTCGCCTTTGTTTACCGTAAAGCTGACGCCGCGCACGCTCTGTACCTCACCGGCATAGGTGTGGTAGGAGACCCGCAGGTTTTTGACTTCCAACAGTTTTTCACTCATGTCGCAGCCTCCTTATTCAATGGTGCGGGGGTCCAGCGCGTCGCGCAGACCATCGCCCAACAGGTTGAACGCCAGCACCGCAATGCAGAGCACTGCCGCCGGGAAGAACAGCTGCCAGGGGTAGAAATCCATCTTGGCCTTGCCCTGGCTGATGAGGACGCCCAGGCTGATGACATCGCTGGACAGGCCCATGCCGAGGAAGCTCAGGCTGGCCTCGGTAAAGATATAGCTGGGGATGCTGGAGCAGAGGTTCAGGATCAGGATGCTGACGGTGTTGGGCAGCAGGTGCTTGATGATGATGCGGACCGGGGAGGCACCGATCATCTGGGCCGCCTGCACATACTCGGATTCCCGCAGCTGCATGAGCTGGCCGCGCATCTGGCGGGCCGTGCCGCACCAGGAGGTGATGCACATGGCAAACAGCAGGCCGCCCACGTTCTGGCCCACCACCATCATGATGAGCAGGGTGATGAGCAGGGAGGGGAACGAGGTGATGACCTCAATAATACGCATCATCACGCTGTCCACGGTGCCGCCAAAGTAAGCCATGACACCGCCATAGGCGCAGCCCACCACGATCTGGATGGTGGAGCAAACCAGTGCCACGATGAGGGACAGCCGGGCGCCGATCCAGACACGGCAGAAGATATCACGGCCCATGGTGTCGGTGCCAAACCAGTTGGCACTGTTCGGAGCCGTATTCTTGATGGACGCGTTGATCTTGATGTACTCCTGGCCGTTGATGGTGGGGCCCAGCAGCACGAAGAAGAGGACCACGGCCAGCATCACCATGGCGACGACAGCCAGCGGGTTCTTCTTGAGTCGGCGCCACGCGCCCTGCCAGTAGGTGATGGTGGGACGGTCGATCTTTTCCGCGTCAAAGCGGCTGTGGTCCACCCGGGCTGCCTGCTCCGGGGTGAGGAATTTTGCAGTTTCACTCATAATGCCGCGCCTCCTTACCGCTTGCCGCCGCGGATCCGGATGCGGGGATCGACGACGGTGTACAGAATATCGGTCACAAAGACCACGATGATGTAGAGCGCTGCCAGAATGACTGTCTCGCCCATGACGATGGTGACATCCTGTGCCGCCACGGCATTGACGTAGTACAGGCCCAGGCCCGGGATGGAGAAGACGCTCTCAATGAAAAACGAGCCGGTGATGCACATGGCCACGCTCATGGGGAGGTTGGTCACGATGGGGATGAACGAGTTGCGCAGGACGTGGTGCAGGATGACCTCCCGGTGGGTGAGGCCCTTGGACTCGGCAGTCAGGATGTAATCCTGATTCATGACATCCAGCATACTGGCCTTGAGCAGGCGGGCATAGGACGCGATGTAGCCAAAGCAGCCCGCCAGCGTGGGCAGCACGGTGTAGTTCCAGCCGCTGGTCCACAGGTGGTCACTGGGCCAGCCGATGACCGGGAACCACCCCAGCTTGCCCGCAAACACCTGCTGCAGCAATAGCGCAAACACCAGGTTTGGCACGGAGATGAGCAAAATGGACAGGGCCACGACGAGATAATCCCAGAACGAGCCCTTTTTCACGGCTGCCAGCACGCCCAGTGCCAGACCGAGGGAAACGCCCAGCAGCATCTGCTGGATGCCCAGCCGGGCCGAGATGGGGGCTTTTTCCTTGATGATGGACTGGACGGTCTGGCCCTCATAAATGATAGACTCGCCAAAATCGCCGTGGACAAGGCCTTTCATGGTGATGACGTAGCGCTCCATCACGGGCTTGTCCAGGCCGTATTTCGCATACATGCGGGCAGCCACGCTGTCAGGCAGCTTTTCCACGCGGGCCGAGAGGGCATCACCGGGGGTGGCTGCCAGCAGGAAGAACGTTGCTGTTGCGATGATGAACAGGGTGAACAGCATGATCACAAACCGTTTCACCGTATATTGTAGCATTTTCATAGCAGCTAAATCCTCTTTTTATCCGGGCATCGGGGTGACCCCGGAATACAAAAATAAGCGAGGAGAACGCTGTGGCTCTCCCCGCTCTCTCCAAAAGCGAGAGTTTTATCGGGATCAGTGTGCCAGGATCTTCACGCGGGAGAACTCATGCTCCGCGCCAAACATGGGCATGCTCAGGCCCTGCACATAGCTCTGGGCATACATCTGGCCGTTCTCATAGTACAGGGGGATGCAGCCGCCCTCTTCCATCAGCAGAGCTTCTGCCTTGCCGAACAGCTCCATGCGCTCGGCATCGTCCTGGCTGGAACCAGCCTGCTCGATCATGGCATCATACTCCGGGTTGGAGTAGCCGCCCATGAACTTGGCGTAGCCGTTGCCGGTGACAAACAGCTCCATAAAGGTCATGGGGTCGTTGTAGTCGCCGTTCCAGCCCATGGTGTAGAAATCGTACTGATAGGAGTCACGGGCAGTCTTCCAGGTGCTGACATCCGGGTAGGTGTCGATCTGGACATGGACGCCCAGCTTATCCTCCAGCTGCTGCTTGAACCACTCCTGCTGGCTCATGTTCTCCGCATTGGCGTTGTACAGGAAAGAGGTCAGAGTCACATCGGAAGCGCTGCCGGAAACGCCAGCCTCTTTCATGCCCTCCTCAAACAGGGCTTTCAGTGCCTCGGGAGAGGTATCCTCACTGGCCAGGGGCTCCTCATTTGCAGCGCGGAACTCCTGCTCGCCCACGGTGATGCCGTAGGGAATCAAGCCGTAAGCGGGGGTGTTGAGACCTTCCTTGAACATCAGGTTGAACTCGTCACGGTCCATAGCCAGCGCCATGGCCTTGCGGCACTTGGGGCTGAGCATCAGGCCGGAGGGGCCGCCGTTGCCAGCCGGGTGCTGGTCGATGACCAGGTAAGTAACGCTAGGCTCTGCCTTGCTGAAGTACTGGAACGTACCGTCAGCCACCTTGCTCTCCCAGCGGGTGACATACTCGTAGTCGGTCAGGGTCAGCACATCGATCTGCTGGCTCTCCATCAGCTGTGCCTTGGTGGAGGACTCATCGACCACGCGGAGGTTGATCTGGGTCAGGGTCACTTCATCGGCATTCCAGTACTTCTCGTTCTTCTTCAGGGTCATGCTGTTCTCCAGCACACGGTCGCTGATGTAGAACGGTCCGTTGAAGACATGCAGGGTGTAATCGTTGGTCCAGTTGCCGCCTGCGGCCTCAGCTGCATCGATCAGGTCTTTCCGGACGGGGTAGAAGCAGACCATACCGACTTTCTTGATGAAAGCGGGGTCCGGAGCGATCAGGGTGGCCTTGAACGTCAGGTCATCCACATACTCCACAGCCACGTCCTCCAGCTTGCCGCCGTTCTCGCAGTAATCCTCCGCGCCCACGATGCCGTAAGCCAGGAACGCGTAGCTGAAAGCCAGGTCGGGGTTGACCAGACGCAGCCAGCTGTCCACATAGTTCTGGGCGGTCACGGGCTGGTCATCGCTCCAGACCATGCCCTCACGCAGGTGGAACGTATAGGTCAGGCCGTCGTCGGAGACATCATAGCTCTCGCAGCCCGCGTTCTCGACCACATCCACACCGCTCTCATCGGTAAAGGTGCGGAACAGGCCCTCCTGCACAGCCGTCAGGACATCAAACTCGTTGGCATTGCGGACATCGTTGACATCAATGAGGCTCAGATCGGTATAGGTCAGGTTCAGCACCTGCTCCGCGGCCAGCTCGGTGGTAGCAGGAGCAGTGGATGCTGCAGAAGAGGATGCGGTGCTGCTGGAAGAGCCGCCGCATGCGGACAGGACGCCTGCTGCTGCAACAGCGGCAGAGCTTGCGCCGACGGCTTTCAGGAAGCTGCGGCGGCTGATGGAATATTTAGATGCCATGGTGAAATCTCCTTTTATCATCCGCCCGGTTGAAAGGGTGCCGGGCTGTTTTGCCACAAAACCTATCAAGCTGGTATGTTATTATACTTTTAGATTCAGGCGAGTTTAATGATACCACCTTGTGAATGCCCTGTCAACCAAACTGCGGTCTGGTTGCGTATTTTTCATGTTTTTTATTCCCATCTTCTTTACAATTCACGGAAACCGCGTTATTCTTTAATATATTACAGTGCATCCGCAGCACTGCTTTCAGGAGGGGCCCATGGATATCCGCCAGCTGCACTATTTTCTGGTCCTGTGCGAAGAGATGAATTATACCCGCGCCGCCCAGCGGCTGTTTTTGTCGCGCCAGGCACTGCGGCAGTGCATCACCGCGCTGGAAGCCGAGCTGTGCGGCCCGCTGTTCGTCAGCGCCCACCACAAGCTCTCCCTCACCGACCGGGGCGTGAGCCTGCAGCGCCATGCCGCGCCGGTGGTGGAGCAGTTCCAGCAGATGCAGGCCGCCCTCCACGCGGAGATCCAGTCTGCCCAGCCCGTCCGCATCGGCATCAGCGTGTCCCTCGTGCCGGACTACCTGCCCGGGCTGGAAACGCAGCTGGACAAATTCCGCCAGCAGTACCCCCACATTGCAATGCGGTTCCGCCTTTTGGCCAACGATGCCGTGGCCGATGGCGTGGAGCAGGGAGAGCTGGACGCCGGCCTTGTGATGGACCTGGGCTGCGCCGCCAAGGTGCTGGCCCGCACCACCCTCCGGGCCGACCCCGCCTGCCTGCTGGTGCCCCGGGGGCACCCGTTCTGGGAGAAAGAGAGCGTTCCCCTCGCCGAGCTGCGGGGCCAGCGCGTGCTGCTGCCCAGCCTGCGGCAGGATCTGTTTGCCCCCCTGTGGGACAGCTGCGCCCGGGCAGGCTTTGCGCCGGACGCGGAGGTGGGCCCCAGCTTCTATCAGGCCTACTATTTAGTACAGGAGCAGCTCTGCACCTGTTTGACCCGGTACGAGCCGGGGGCCCGGCGGGAGCTGGACCGGGTGCGGGACGTCCTGCTGGAAGACCTGCCCCCGCTCTGCGTCTCGCTGGTGCAGCGCCGGGACCACAGTTCCGCCTACATCGACCTGCTCCGCAGCTATCTGATGGAGGTGCTGGGCGGGGCCGCCAGCCTGCCGCCCCGCCGCGGACGCCCGGCCAAGCCGTTCTACAACTTCCCGGTGCTTTCCAGCACCGCCCCGGCCGCTGCCGCGCCCGTGCACCCGGCACCCGGCACCCCCCTGCCTTTTGCGGGCGGACACAACTTCCGGGAGCTGGGCGGCTATGAGGCCGACGAGGGCAAGCACGTCAAATGGGGGCAGATCTACCGCGGCATCACCACGGCCTGCCTGACCAGCGCGGCGGACCGCAAGCTGCTGGACAGCCTGGGCCTCCGCCTCATCCTTGACCTGCGCAGCGGCACCGAAGCCGCCGCGGCCCCGGACTATGTGCCGGACGGTGCCCGGCTGGTGCAGATCTGCGGCCTCTGCCTCGAAGACGGCAAAGAAGTGGATTTCTCCCCGGAAGACCGCTTCACCCTGCTGAAAGGGATGCCCGACGAGGGCAACCGGATGGCCCGGGCCATGTACGAGCGGATGCTCCACGGCAACAAAGCGTTCAAGGAGCTGTTCCGGGCGCTGGAAGCCGGCGAAACGCCGGTGCTGTTCCACTGCTCCGGCGGTAAGGATCGCACGGGCGTGGCAGCCATGCTCATCCTGCTGGCCCTCGGCGCTTCCGATGAGACCATCTGCGCCGATTTCGTCCAGTCCAACACCTGCCGCAAGGAAGAGATCGAGGCCCTGTGGGCCGAGCACGCCGAGGAGATCGCCGCCCGGCCGGAGCAGAAATACTTCTACCTGGGCATCTCGGGCGTCCACCCGGACGACGGGCCGTTCGTCTTACAGACCATCCGGGAGCAGTACGGCACCACCGACGCCTACCTGGAAGCCGAGTACGGCCTGACCCCCGCCCGCCTTATGCGGCTGCGCCGGATGTATCTGGAGTAAAATATTTTTCAAAATAATTCGCCTTCAAACAAGCTTCTCCCTTGACAATGTCCGGAATCTCTCGTAATATAGATAGTAGTATGGAATCCTTGACGCTGCGTGCCGGGGCATTCCGCAACCAATATTTCAATGGGGCTTCATCTGCCCGTTTTTATAAGATAAACTTGTAAATCAAAAAGCTGCATCATTCCGCCCGCAGGGGGAGTTTTCTCCTCTGCGTATCGTTTTGTTGTCACTTTTCCGTTGAAAGCTGGATTTTTTCAAAAACCCACGCCCTGTTTCGCAGCGTCTCATTAAATTTGATTTTTTGAGGAGAGTGAACACGATGCCCACAATCGCAGTGATTGTGGTCGTAGTCGTGATCGCCGTTGTGGCAGGTGCCGCGGGTTATTTTATTGGTTATAACAACCGTAAAAAAACCGCTGAGGCTCAGATCGGCAGTGCCGAGGCCGAGGCTACCCGCCTGGTGAACGAAGCGATCAAGACCGCAGACCAGAAACGAAAAGAAGCCATCCTGGAAGCAAAAGACGAGGCATTCAAGCTGAAAGCCGAAGTGGACGCCCAGAAAGCCGAAGCCGACAAGGAGATCAAGCAGCGCCGCGCCGAGATCAGCCGCCAGGAAAACCGCGTGGACCAGAAAGAGACCGCCCTCGACCGCAAGACCGAAGCGCTGGAGCGCAAGGAAGAGGAACTGAAAAAGAAGCACGAGGAAGCCGACGCCCATCTGGCCGAGGTAGACGCCCTGCGCGCCAAGGAGATGGAGCGGCTGGAAACGCTGGCCGGCCTGAGCCAGGAAGACGCCCGCGAGGTGCTGCTGCACAAGGTGGATGAGGAGCTCACCCACGAAAAGGCTGTCCGTGTGGCCGCCTATGAGACCGACCTGAAAGAGAACTGCGAGAACATCGCCCGCAATCTGGTGGGCCAGGCCATCAGCCGCTGCGCTGCCGACCACTGCAGTGAGACCACGGTCAGCGTCGTCCCGCTGCCCAGCGATGAGATGAAAGGCCGCATCATCGGCCGCGAGGGCCGCAACATCCGCGCGCTGGAAACCGCCACGGGCGTGGACCTCATCATCGACGATACCCCGGAGGCCATCACCCTGTCCTCCTTTGACCAGACCCGCCGTGAGGTGGCCCGCATGACGCTGGAGCGCCTGATCGGTGACGGCCGCATCCACCCCGCCCGCATTGAGGAGACGGTGGAGAAGTGCCGCCACGACCTGGAGCTGCAGATGAAGCGGGAGGGCGAGCGCGCTGTCATGGAGCTGGGCATCCACGGCCTGCACCCCGACCTCATCAAGCTCATCGGCCGCCTGAAGTACCGCACCAGCTTTGGCCAGAACGCTCTGACCCACAGCATGGAGGTGGCCTGGCTGGCCGGCCTGCTGGCAGGCGAGATGGGCGTCAATGTCACGCTGGCACGCCGCGCCGGCCTGCTGCATGACATCGGCAAGGCACTGGACCACGAGATCGAGGGCAGCCATGTCCAGATCGGTGTGGACATCTGCCGCAAGTATAAAGAGAACACCCAGATCATCCACGCCATTGAGGCCCACCACGGCGACGTGGAGCCCAAGACCCCGCTGGCCTTCATCATCCAGGCTGCCGACGCCATCAGCGCCGCCCGCCCGGGTGCCCGCCGCGAGAATGTGGAAAGCTACGTCAAGCGTCTGGAAAATCTGGAGGAGATCTCTTCCAGCTTTGAGGGCGTGGAGCAGGCCTTTGCCGTGCAGGCAGGCCGCGAAGTGCGCATCATGGTCAAGCCCGACGTCATCAGCGACGATCAGGTCATCCTGCTGGCCCGCTCCATTGCCAAGAAGATCGAGGACACGCTGGATTACCCCGGCCAGATCAAGGTCAACGTCATCCGCGAGAGCCGTGCCGTCGAATACGCAAAGTAAAATTTCATCGTTTCAGAGCCGCTGCGTTTGCAGCGGCTCTTTTTGTTTCTGGTATAAAAACAGATGACGATTGTTCAAGTTGTGTGAAAGAAAAATGAGCCGTTTTCTTTCAAAAACAAAGTATCCCGCAAGATTCGTCCTTATACAAAATACAAGTATTACTTATTTTGCGCAAGTTGTCCTCGTATCAGATACAATGCAAGAGCAAAACTATACAAAAGTTAGCAAGTAGATTTTTTGCATCATTGGGCATTTCACAGAAATCACCCACTTTTCCGTCAAAACAGCAAAAAACCACTTTTCTTTTTGTGCAACGGGGAGTATAATGCAGCCATAGCACAAAGGTGTGTGAAGCTCCAGAGGGGGAGCAGACCGCCCTGTGCATTTTTTAGAAGATATCGCTTTATAGCTTTAAAGCGGTGAAGAGAGGGGAAAAGATATTATGAAATTCGATCGTCGTATTTCTCGCCGCAGCTTCCTGGCTGCTGCAGGTGTCTCCGCTGCTGCTCTGGCCCTGACGGCCTGCGGCGGTTCTTCCAACTCCACGGCTGCTGCTTCTACCGCAGCTTCCGGTGCAAGTTCCGCAGCTGCTGGCACGGCTGCCGGCGGCACCCTGAACGTCATGCTGGAGACCGAGGTCCAGTCTCTGGACCCGCAGGTGGCCACCGACGGCACCTCCTTTGAGGTCATCGCCGATTACACCGACGGCCTGATGCAGATGGATACAGACGGCTCTGCCGTGCCCGCCATTGCAGAGACCTATGACCTCAGCGAGGACGGCAAGACCTACACGTTCCACCTGCGCGATGCAAAGTGGTCCAACGGCGATGCCGTGACGGCTGCGGACTTCGTGTTCGGCTGGCAGCGCGCCGTCGATCCCGCCACCGCTTCCGAGTACTCTTACATGCTGTCCGACATTGGTCAGGTGGTCAACGCCGCTGAGATCATTGCCGGCGAGAAGCCCGTTACCGACCTGGGCGTGACCGCTGTGGACGACAAGACCCTGGAGGTTCAGCTGAATGTTCCTGTCAGCTACTTCCTGAGCCTGATGTACTTCCCCACGTTCTACCCCGTCAACGAGGCATTCTATAACACCTGCGCCGATACCTTTGGCACCAGCCCCGACACCGTGCTGTCCAACGGCGCGTTCATCCTGACCGATTACCAGCCCGCTGCTACCGCATTTGAGCTGGCCAAGAACCCCGATTACTACGACGCTGACTCCATTTCTCTGGATGGTCTGGCTTATCAGGTCATCAAGGACAGCCAGCAGGCCCTGATGAGCTACCAGACCGGTGCTCTGGACATGACCCTGCTGAACGGCGAGCAGGTCGATCAGGTCAAGGATGACCCCGAGTTCACCAGCGTGGGTGCCGGCTACCTGTGGTACATCAGCCCCAACGTGGACGCTGTGCCGGATCTGGCCAACCTGAACCTGCGCAAGGCCATGACCTTTGCGCTGGACCGCGACGCCATTACCGGCGACGTGCTGAAAGATGGTTCCGCCCCTGCTTACACCGCTGTGCCTGCACAGTTTGCAACCGGCCCCGACGGCAGCGATTTCAGCGCCGACCAGACCAAGTTTGCAGATTCCTGCGCATACGATCCGGACAAGGCCAAGGAGTTCTATGAGGCTGCCAAGGCCGAGCTGGGCAAGGATTCGTTCACCTTTGATATGATCGTGGATGCTGACGACGCTCCCCAGAAAGTTGCTCAGGTCGTTAAGGAGCAGCTGGAGACCACGCTGGACGGCTTTACCCTGAACCTGACTGTGGAGCCCAAGAAGCAGCGCGTGCAGGATATGCAGGACGGCAACTTTGAAGTTGCTCTGACCCGCTGGGGCCCCGACTACGCTGACCCGATGACCTATCTGGGCATGTGGGTCACCGGCAACTCCAACAACTACGGTCTGTGGAGCGACGCCGACTACGATGCCATCATCGCCGAGTGCACCACCGGTGACCTGTGCACCGACCCCGAGGGCCGCTGGGCTGCCATGTACGACGCGGAAGCCATCGTGCTGGATCAGGCCGTCATCTTCCCGCTGTACGGTCAGTGCAACGCCGAGATGATCTCCTCCGCCGTCAAGGGTGTGGAGCATCACCCCTGCGCTCTGAACCGCGTGTACAAGCGCACCACCAAGAGCGTCTAATTGAACATCCATTGCTGAACAAGGCCGCACAGTGGCCCGCAAAAGCCACTGTGCGACTTTTTGGCATTGTACCTGTCCGCAGCTCGCGCACGGTTGACCGCGGCTGCAAAAGAAAAGGGGGTTCACCCGTCGTGAAAAAATATACGCTCAAGCGGCTTCTGACCTCATTGTTCACGCTGCTGGCCATCCTGCTGGTGCTGTTCATCCTCATGCAGCTGATGCCCGGCTCCCCGTTCAACGATGAAAAGCTGACCGCTGACATGCGGGCTGCGCTGTACACCAAGTACGGTCTGGATCAGCCCATCTACATCCAGTTCTTCCGCTATGTGGGCAACATGCTCCGGGGCGACCTGGGCGTGAGCTACAACATCTCCAAGAACACGCCCATCTCCCAGCTGGTGCAGGCCCGCCTGCCCATCTCCATCCAGATCGGCGGCATGGCCGTCACGCTGGGCGCGCTGGTGGGCCTGGTGCTGGGCATCATCGCCGCCCTCAAGCGGGACACCATTTTTGATACCGTCGCCACCATCATCTCGGTCATCGGCGTTTCGGTGCCGTCCTACGTCTTTGCGCTGGCACTGAGCTATACGTTCGGCTTCAAGCTCCGCTGGTTCCCCATGCTGTTCTCCGCAAAAGACATCTTTGGTTCCAGCGTGCTGCCCAGCGTGTCGCTCTCCATGTTCACCATGGCGTCCATTGCCCGTTTTACCCGCAGTGAGATGATCGAGGTGCTGGACTCCGACTATATGCTGCTGGCCGAGAGCAAGGGCATCTCCGGCCCGGCGCTGATCTTCCGTCACGCGCTGCGCAACGCCCTCATCCCCATCATCACCGTGCTGGCTCCTCTGATCGTGGACCTGATGACCGGCTCTCTGGTGGTCGAGAAGATCTTCGCCATCCCCGGCGTGGGCAGCCTGCTGGTGACGGCCATCCAGTCCAACGATTACAACGTTGTCATTGGTCTGAGCTTTATCTACAGCGCCATGTACATTGGCATCATGCTGGTCGTTGACCTGCTGTACGGCATCATCGACCCGCGCATCCGCTTGGCAAAGGGGGACGACTGATATGGCAGAAAAAGCGATTCGCCTGGGCGGCGAAGCCACGGCTGATGCCATCGTCAGCGCAGTGGATACCATGTATTCCGAGCATGCCTTCAACGAGAAGGACTTTGTGCTCAAGCATAACGACGCAGAGATCGCAATGGACTCGAACTTTGCCGCACAGAGCTTCTGGAAGGATGTGCGGGTGCGCTTCTTCCGCAAAAAGAGCGCGGTGCTCGGCCTGATCCTCGTTGTCTTTATCGTGCTGCTGGCGGCATTTGGCCCCGGCATGAACGAGTATACCTACTCCGGTCAGGAGCTGAGCCAGAAAAACTTTGCGCCCCGCGTGCAGATGCTGGAAAACTTCGGCATCTTCAACGGTGACGAGAAAATGAGCACCACCACCGGTTCCAAGACGGTCAATGCCTATGTGGAAAAGGGCAAGGAGGATGTCTACTACTGGTTCGGCAGCGACACCTATGGCCGCGATATCTGGACCCGCACCTGGGAGGGTGCCCGCGTGTCCCTGATCATCGCGGTTGCCGCCGCCATCATCGATATGGTCATCGGTATGAGCTACGGCCTGATCTCCGGCTACTTTGGCGGCAAGGTGGATATGATGATGCAGCGTTTTCTGGAAGTTGCCAACGGCATCCCCCGTCTGGTGATCGTCACGCTGCTTCTGCTGGTGCTCAAGCCCGGCATGATCACCATTATCTTTGCTCTGATGCTCACCGAGTGGGTGGGCATGAGCCGCATTGCCCGTGCTGAGATGCTCAAGCTGAAGGATCAGGAGTTCGTGCTGGCCTCCCGCACGCTGGGCGCAGGCAGCTTCTTCATCATCTTCAAGGAAGTGCTGCCCAACATCATCGGACCCATCATCACGCAGGTCATGTTCAGCATCCCCACCGCCATCTTTACCGAAGCATTCCTGTCCTTTGTGGGTCTGGGCATCCCGGTGCCCCAGTGTTCGCTGGGTTCTTTGATCAGTGAGCTGTACAACAGCTTCACCACCCACCCCTATCAGATCATTCCGCCCATTGTGGTGATGAGCCTGCTGATGCTCAGCTTCAATCTGGTGGCCGATGGTCTGCGCGAGGCCCTGGACCCCAAGATGAAGAGTATGTAAGGAGGAACACCCCATGCCTGAGAATAAAAAAGAACAGGTCTTGTCGGTGCGAGACCTTGATATCACTTTTAAGACCACCGCAGGCCCGGTGCACGCCATCCGGGGCGTGAACATCGACCTGTACAAGGGCGAGACCGTTGCGCTGGTGGGCGAGTCCGGCTCCGGCAAGTCCGTGACCATGAAGGCCGCCATGGGCATTCTGGCCAAGAACGCCACCGTGAACAGCGGCTCCATCCAGTTCAGCTACCACCATGCAGATGGCTCTCCCGAGACGGTGGACCTGCTGCAGAAGGACAAAAAGTGGATCCGCCGCCACATCAATGGCAAGCGCATCGCCATGGTGTTCCAGGACCCCATGACCAGCCTTGACCCCACCATGACCATCGGCAAGCAGATCATGGAGGGAATGCTCTGGCACTTCAAGATGCCCAAGGCCGAGGCCTACAAAAAGGCACTGGAGCTGCTGGAGGAGGTGGGCATCACCGATGCGGAAAAGCGGATGAAGAATTACCCCCACCAGCTGTCCGGCGGTATGCGCCAGCGCGTGGTCATTGCCATTGCCCTGTCCTGCGACCCCGACCTGCTCATCTGCGATGAGCCCACCACGGCACTGGACGTGACGATCCAGGCCAAGATCCTGGAGCTGATCCGCAGCATCCAGAAGGAGCGCGGCATCTCGGTCATCTACATCACCCACGACCTGGGCGTTGTGGCAAAGGTGGCCGACTATGTGGATGTCATGTACGCGGGCAAGATCGTGGAGACCGGCACCATTGACGAGATCTTCTACGACCCCAAGCATCCCTACACCTGGGGTCTGCTGTCGGCCATGCCCGATCTGGACACCGCCGATGACCGTCTGTACACCATCCCGGGCTCTCCGCCGAACCTGCTGCATGAGAAGCCGGGCGATGCCTTTGCACCCCGCAACCGCTTTGCCCTGCACATCGATGATGAAGTCGATCCTCCCATGTTCAAGATCAGCGAGACCCACTATGCGGCCACCTGGCTGCTGGACCCCCGGGCCCCCAAGGTGGAAATGCCGCCGGAGCTGGCCCAGCGCATCAGCCGCATGAAAGCGGATGCAGAAAAGATCAAGGAGGCGGAATAAATGGCTGCACAGAGCGCGACCCCGCTTCTGAAAGTAGAGGGCCTGAAACAGTATTTCAAGGTGAACAAGAACTTCACCGTTAAGGCTGTGGACGACGTGAGCTTTGAGATCTACCCCGGCGAGACCTATGGTCTGGTGGGCGAATCCGGCTCCGGCAAGTCCACCATCGGCCGGAGCATCATCCGGCTGTACGACCCCACCGCAGGCAAGATCACCTTTGACGGGCAGGATATCAGCGGCAAGCTGAACCACAGCCAGAACAGCACCCTGCGCACTCAGATGCAGATGATCTTCCAGGACCCCATGGCCTCCCTGAACCCCCGCAAAAAGGTGGAGGATATCATCGGCGAGGGACTGGACATCCACCACATGTATCAGAATCAGGAGGAGCGCCGCGCCAAGGTCGAGGCCATTCTGGCCAAGGTCGGTCTGGCCCCGGAGCACGCCGAGCGCTACCCCCATCAGTTCTCGGGCGGCCAGCGCCAGCGTGTGGGCATCGCCCGTGCCCTCATCATGAACCCCAAGCTCATCATTGCCGATGAGTGCATCTCGGCACTGGACGTGTCCATCCAGGCCCAAGTGGTCAACCTGATGAAAGACATCCAGCAGGAGACCGGCACGGCCTACCTGTTCATTGCCCACGACCTGTCCATGGTCAAGTACATCTCGGACCGCATCGGTGTGCTCCATCTGGGCCACCTGCTGGAGACGGGCACCACGGAAGAGATTTTTGAAAATCCCATTCATCCGTACACCCGCAGCCTGCTGTCCGCCATCCCGCTGCCCAACCCCGTGGTCGAGAAGCGCCGCGTGGCAGAGACGTACGACTACGCCACTTCCGGCATCGACTACACCCAGGGCACCAACCACCACGTCAGCGGCAGCCACTACGTCAAGTGCACCGACGACGAGTTCCGCAAGTGGACGAAATAACCGTCCCGCAAAAGTTTACCGAACCTCTCCCCGCGCAGGGTCTGACCGTGTCCCCCGCGGGGAATTTTTATATGATATGCAAAAAACAGCGCCGCGTCCGGTTGGATGCAGCGCTGTTTTTCTTTCAGGGCGTCAGCCCATGTAGCTGATATTCACATCGATCTGGCCGTTATAGCCGGGGATGCGGGCCGTGCAGGTGCCCTGCCACATCTGGCAGGGGATGGGGCTGCTGGCCACGTTATAATGGGCGTTCCAGATGGGGTACTGGCTCAGCTGGCTCAGATCCAGCCGGTTGCGGAACCACAGGGTGGAGGCGTACACGCCCGGCTGGTAGCCCAGCGCCTTGACCTCCTCACAGAACGCAATGGCGCACTTGGTGCGGTCGGTGACACCCAGACCATCGGCACGGCCATTGGAGCCGCCGGAAGCCTCGGAATCAAAGTAGATGGGGTAATCCAGCTTGCGGCTGTTCAGGACATACCAGCAGCCCTGGGCTTCCTCCCGTGCCTCGTTCTCATTGACGGCCTGGCTGAAGAAGTAGACGCCCACTTTCAGGCCCGCGTTCCGGGCATTGGTGAAATGCTGCTCGAACATCGGGTCCAGCACCAGCGTGCCGGAGCCATAGCCACGGTAGCCGATGCGGATGATGACGAACTCCACGCCTGCCTTTTTGGCCTTTTCAAAATCAATGTTGGACTGGTATTTGGAGACATCAATGCCGAACTTTGCGCTCTGCTGCACACCATCGGCATCAAAATAATAGAGCTTGTTGTCAATGGACTGGATGCCCGTGACCGGCTTGTTGGTGTTCTGGTCATAATAATAGGTCTTGCCGTTCACGGTCCGCCAGCCAGAGTAGACCGGGGCAGGGGTGTTATCCTCTTTTTTGCCAAACAGCCACTTCCACAGCCAGCTCAACAGGCCGTTCTCGTCAGCCAGACACTGGGCGTCGATGCTGTCTTCATCCAGCGTGCCGGCATCCAGCGCGGCCCGGATCTCCTCCGGCGTCAGCAGGATAGTGCCATTTTCATCTTTGATCTGGGCCTCGGCCAGCGCGTCTTCCACCGAGTTGACCCCGGCTGTGCTCACGGCCGTGTCCGCGGCCCCATCCATGGCGGTATTCTCCACCCGGGGGCTCAGGGGGTCTTCCGCAGCCAGTTCATCGGTCTCCTGCTGGAAGACGGGGAACGCGTTCTCCTGTTCCAGCCCGGTGCCATCGCCCGCCATGGGGTCTGCGGGAGCGGGCTTCTGCGCAGGCTCACTGGGCGCGGCCTCGGAAGATGCCGCCTCGCTCACGCTGGGCGCTGCGGATCCAGCTTTTTCTTCCACAGAAGCTGCCGTGCTCTCGGCTTTGGACTCTGCGGGCTGCTCCGTTGTAGCTTCGCTCTCCGCCTTGACCGTGGGCTTTTTCTGCTCCTGTTTTTTCTGGTTCTGATGGGTGCTGGTCTGGGTGGAGTCGTCCTCCCACTGGATGGTGGAGGGCTCCACGGTCAGGCCCACCGGCTGGGCTGCCAGCAGGGCCGTAGTGCCCACGCCGCCCACAGCAACCGCAAGCGCCATGACCATGGCTGCCACGGCCTGGCCCGCGCCGCGCCGCGCGCCTTTCTTTGCCGAGTTTGAAGTGTTCTGTTTCATGTCGCCTGCTTGCCTCCAGCCTGATCGGGCCTGCATCGCCCGTTTATTTTCACAGGGCCGCCCTGCAGCCCCCGGAGCATTCCGATAACGCTATTTTGACTTCTTTAGTATACACCCAAACCCAAGCTCCCGTCAATGTTCCGCGCCACAGAAGCAGCACTGCAAATCCGATTTTTTGGTCCAAGAGAAAACGCTCCATCCAGAATACGAACCAGAACACGCAAAAATTGCACCTGCCGCGCAAAAAAGATGCAATTTCTTCTCTTTTTTCAATTTTCCTCTTGCTGTCTTGACAGGTGTATGGTATCATGATGGACATGCAGCTTTGCTGCACTGTGAACACACCGTACGGAAAGGCGGAAGCGATATGTCAAATGTAAAAGATTTCTTAAGACGAAAAGACATCGTCATTACCCCGCAGCGCTACCTCATTGAGGCGCTGGGTGCCATGGCGCAGGGCCTGTTTGCCAGCCTGCT
>OODF01000672.1_pt1 | contig 19499 bp, 9 predicted proteins | sample 1671431 | NCBI WGS metagenome assembly OODF01 (sample SAMN06348156, study PRJEB24527) | human gut metagenome | biome: human gut; feature: ankylosing spondylitis patient; material: feces | host: Homo sapiens | place: China | collected 2015-10 | reverse complement strand
GCTATCAAGTAAGAATAACATAAAGGGTTAAAGCTTTTGCCCTTACAGGGCGCGACTGCTCCAACACACGATACCCAGGGTGTCGCTTCGCTTGCCCTGGGCTATGTGCTCCATTGGGCTTTCAGCCCGCCCTTGCTAAATCCGAAACTTGAGGTCTGTAAGCCTATGACTTGATTTCCGCGGGACATACTCAAACACTAAACGCAAGCAACAAACGCTACCTCTAATGGGGGCGACGCGTCTCGCGTCGGGCATTAAGGCAAAGGTTCATACACCCAATAAAGGCTCACACGCAGCGCTAATTACACGCTTGTCTGTGAACTTTTGCCTTAAAATCCCGACGCGAGACGCGTCGCCCCCATTAGAGGTAGCGTTTGTTGCTTGCATTTAGTGCTTGCGTTTAGAGCTTGCGTTTAGCGTTTGCGTTTTTCTTGACTTCATTGCTTTTCATCTGCACTTATGTCTTCGCGATAAGCACCACAAGGGCGAACAGCCCTTAAAGCACAGGACAAGGTTTTCTGCACACCGGCCTCAGCCTGGACTTTTGCATAAAAAAGAGAAGAGCAAGGCGGGCACATTGCGTTGTTGTGCTAACCTTGCTCTTCTCTCTTTTATGTCTTGAATTTATTACTTGTGAAGCGGTTTATGATGCGCTTCACACGACTCTTCTTCTTGTTTTGTCCGTAGCCATAACCGTAGCCGTAACCATAACCATAGCCGTAACGCTTGTCGACATTGACATCGTTAACTACAACGGTAAGGTTGTTGAAACGGTGTTCCTGATACATGCGTTCAAAGTCGGGCAGGAAATCGCGATTTTGCACTCCGGCACGCAACACAAAGATGGTGATGTCGGACTCGCGGTTGACGATGCTGGCATCGGCCACTGAGAACATTGGAGTTGAGTCGATGATGATGTGGTCGTACATCTGGCGCAACTGCTGCATGAGTTGGTGCAGACGGTCGCTCATGAGCAACTCTGTGGGGTTGGGCGGTGTTGGGCCCGACGGCAAGAAGTCTACTCCCTTTACAACGGCATCGGTGCGAATGAGGTCTGCCACCTGTGTGTGGTCGTCTGAAAGGTAGGTGGTAAGGCCGAATGTGTGGCCAAAACTCTCGCTCAGCGTGCGCTTACGAATGTCGCCGTCGATTACAAGCACCCGTTTGCCTGCCATGGCCAATATGGCGGCCATGTTGCGCGCAACGAAACTCTTGCCCTGGCCGGGAGTGGTTGAGGTGGTCATCATCACCTGCGTTGAATGGCGCATGTAGCCAAGGCTGAAACGTATGATGCGGAATGCCTCTACCACGGGGTCGTCGCTGCTGAGGTCGGTAATGAGCGACTTGTTGTTGTTGGCATTCTTCATGCGGGGCACCTCGCCAAGCACCGGTATGGTGGTTGCGTTTTCAATGTCCTTGCGGCCATGTATGGCTACATCGAGCATATAGCGGAGCCACAACACGAAGGCCGGTATGCAGAGTCCGATAATAAGGCTCACGAGCAGAATGACAAGGCTGCGGGGGCTGACTTGCTGATTGCCAATGGGGCCTTCAACCAATCGCACATTGGCCTCGTTGATGGCCTGCTGCAGGGCTACCTCCTCACGCTTGTTGAGCAAATAGGTATAGAGTGCCTCCTTGAGCGACTGCTGGCGCTGTATGTCGAGGCCTTGCTTCTCCTGTTCGGGAGCACCAGCCATGCGACCTGTGAGCATGTTTTCGTTGGCACGTGCAGCCTGCAAGCGCACTTCGAGCGAATTAACATAACTGCGCAACGACGAGGCTATGGCCTGACGCATCTGTGCAAGTTGGCGGTCCATTTCGCGCACCACGGCCTGGTTTTCGCTTGAGTTGGCCACCATGGTGTTGCGCTTGTTCATTTGGTCGTTGTAGGCCGCAATCTGGGTGTTGAACGAGGCGTCTCCCACATTGAGGGCGGGTATGAGGTCGTGGCTGTTTGAGTGTGTGTGCAGGTACTCGTCAAGGTATTTGGCCACATTGAGCTGCGTTTCAGCCTGCAGGCTCTGCTGGCGGGCGGTCGAACTCTCGTCGATCATGGCCTGCGGTGTCTTGTCGAAATCGACAAGCTGGTTGCGCTTTTTGAAACTTGCCAGTTGGTTTTCGACGCTGCTGAGTTCGCGGCCAATGATTTGTATGCGGTCGTCGATAAACTTGGCCGTGTTGAGTGCCACGCGGTTTTTGTTTTCAACCACGTCTTCCTTATACGTGTCATAGAGTGTGGCCAGCACCTGGTCGGCACGCTCTACGTTGGTGTCGTTGCAGTTGAGCACAATGAGCGATGTCTCCTTGTCGTACTCGCTGGCAGAGAGCATTTTTAAGAAACGCGCTGCGGCCTTTTCCTTCGACAAGCGGTCTACCTCGATGGTTTCGTCTGTCCAACGGCCGAACCCTGGGCCGCGCACTACGCACAATGGGCCGTAGGGCGTTTGTGTCATCTGGCCGAGTTGCACATCAACATCGGGCACATCGTTGCCCATGCGGTCGGTCATGCCTTTAAGGGTGACGGTGTTGCTGCCTTTCTTCACCACATCGATATGCTGCCCGCGTTTGCCCTTGTATTGCTTTTGGAACAATACCTGGAATGGCAGTTCCTTGCCATACAGCGTGATGCTGTGCAATTTCTCCTTGGTGGTGTAGTCTACATCAAGATTGAGTTTGTCAACCACACGCGACATGAGGCGCTTTGACGAAATAATGAATATTTCGTTTTTAAGATTGTCGCCTACGCTCACGCCATTAAGCTCGAGCAGGGTGTTCATGCCGCTGTTCTTTGATGTACGGCGCAGACCGCCTGTCGACGACCCGTTGGAGTCCTCGATAAGCATGACGGCTTGACGCTGGTAAACGCGGGGCTGGCACTGCTGATAGTACCACCCTATGCAACCGCACACAACGGCCGATAAAGCGAACCATGCCCAATGGTTGATAAATTGGTGGTAGCACAACTTCAACAAGGGAATAAGCTGCATCTCCTCGTCCTGTTGCTCTTGCGGATTGATGGATTTTGTCTCCATGTTATTGTTACTTGTTTTTCAATTACTATATAGTGTGTAGTAACTATTATGGCACTATATGGCACATAGTTGGTACTTTATGACGAATAATCTCCCCACTTGGCGCAGGTTGTCAGCAACATTGGGAGATTACGCTTTAACTCAAGATAGGTTTGGCTGCGAACAGGTAGCGCAGCCAATGTATCTTTTATTGTGCAAAAATAGCTCAAATATATATATGCCACAAACAAAAGTCTGAAAACTTTCATTTGTGGCACTCTAAGTGTTACCTGTAAGTTTAATTTAGGTTGGTTCCAACAAACATGATGGAGCCATTTCGCGCATTGTCTGAACTATTCGTCACGCCAAAAGGCAGGTGTGAGCGGCAACAATAGTGAGAATATTTCAAGGCGTCCGGCAAGCATCAGGAAGGAGTTTATCCACAAAATGGCGTCGTTAAGCACTCCCCACGAGCCCAACGGGCCTATCAGGTGGCCGATGCTCGGACCTACGTTGCTGAACGAGGATATGGCCAGCCCGAAGGCATCGAGCAGCGACAAGCCCATGGCCACCATGGCAAAGGTGGATAGCATGATGAGCATGAAGTAGACTACAAAGAACACGAACACGGTGCGGGCGGTTTGCGATGTGATGACCGTATTGTTGATGCGCACCGGCAGCACGGCATGCGGGTGCAGCATCTTTTTGAACTCGGCCTTGGTCAGGCGCCACACCATGAGCACACGCACACTCTTCAAGCCGCCACTGGTTGAACCGGCACAAGCTCCAATGATGCTTATCAGCGAGAGTATGAGCCAGATGGTTGGGTGCCATTTCATAAAGTCCTCGTCACTAAAACCGGTGGTGCTCTGCAATGACGCGGTGTTGAAGAATGCGCTGCGCAGAGCGGTGGAAAAATCCATGTGGTCGGCATACATGAGTATGCCCATTATGCTGAATGCGGCTACAAAGAATATTACCAGGAAGCAACGCAGCTCGTCGTCGTGCAACACATCGCGCACACGGCGCTTGATGAAGAACAAATAAAGCAACGTGCTGTTGACACTGGCCAGGAACATGAACAGGGTGGCTATCCATTGCAAACGCGGCGACTGGAACCATGCTATGCTGGCGGTGTGGGTGGAGAAGCCGCCCGTGCCAATGGTTGACAGGCCATGGCACAGCGCATCGAACAGCCCCATTCCACCAAAGAAATAGGCTGCCATGCACGTGATGGTGAGCAACGAGTAAATGCTCCACAACCAGCGTGCGGTGGTGCTGATGCGGGGGTGGAGTTTGCCTATTTTCAAGCCTGTGGCCTCTGCCGAAAAGAGCTTTACATCGCCCCCGCCCATGTTGGGCAACACGGCTATGGTAAAGAACACGATACCCATACCGCCTATCCAGTGGGTGATGGAGCGCCATAGCAAGATGGAGTGCGGAAGGGCGTCAATGTCGGTAAAGGCTGTGGCGCCCGTGGTAGTGAAGCCGGACATGGTCTCGAAAAAGGCGGCCGCCACACGGGGCTGATAGCCGCTGACTATAAACGGCAGCATGCCGACTAACGAAAACACCACCCAGGTGAGCGACACTATCAGAAACCCGTCGCGCCGCCCCATGCGGTTTTCGGCATGGCGCCCAAAGTAGAGCAATAAGGCGCCTATCACTGCAGCCAGGGCCGAGGGCAGACCGAATGTAAGGTGGTTTACCTCACCAAAATAGAAACCCATGCCGAAGCACAAGCCAAGGAGCAGTGCCTCGAGCAGCAACAGTGTGCCAAGGGCTTTATATATAATAGGTATGTTAAGCATGACGTTATTTTAGCATATTTAACTGCGCAATGTGGCATTCTTACTGCCATGCCACACTAACGGCTTGCAAATATACACATTTATCTGCGAATGCTGGCTGAAAGAATGGTACCGCCACATAAAGAAAACGGCCATGGCATTGCTCAACAGAACAAGGCCATGGCCGTAATACCTTTAATTCATCGCACGCATTTTAGCACGCGATATTTCCAAACCGCTGATTATCAGTGCTTCTTTGTGGACCAGGAGGGGCTCGAACCCTCGTCCAAACGGGGAAATAATATGCTTTCTACACGCTTATCACTGACTTGATTTTCGAGTGCTGGCAAGACCAGTGCCACCAACCAGCACCTTATCCTCTAAAAATCTCGCCAGAGTTGCAAGGCCAACTCTGACCAGCGCCGATTTACCTGCACCACCTTGTCAAGACGCTTCGGAGCAACAGCTCTTGGGTGATGTCTCGTTCCAGCACCTTGTGCCGGAATAAAGCCTATCTACTGTACTTCGATTAGGCAGCGAGAGCAAACTTGTTTTCGCCAGTTAAATTGTCGAAGGCCGATATTTAAGTGCCCACCTCCAGGCGCACTGCGTGCTTACATACCACTCCAACCCGCTGTCAAATCCAATCTGGCCCGAAATCTGGATATCGGTATGTGGCCGCAAAGGTAGCAATTCGGCGCCAAATGGCCAAAGCGTGCGGCCTTATTTTGAGCAAATGTCGCATAAAACGAGCCACAAGACCTGCCTTTGACAGAATTCTTGGTTAACGGGGTAACAGGTTGACAAGTAAGTTTGCCATACATTACTTAAAGCCTGAATAGTAAGGGGACTTAAAAAGGGCCTAAAGGGCCCCAAAAGCGCACTTGCATGCTCTCACACACCGCATAAACACGCCATTTTGACTCATTTTTATAAAAAAAGCACCGAATTGCTTGCACCATTAACCTCCATGCCCTATATTTGCCATGAAAATGCGCACAAAGCCCCATTAACACACGGCAAGTGGGCATTTTTAATAGTGGAAATGCCATCACGCGCAAGTCCAACGAACAGATAAAATCATTAAATAATTTTACACAGTATGAATAAGACTGATCTCGTAAATGCCATTGCAGCCCAGGGCTTGAGCAAGGCAGATTCTAAGAAAGCACTCGATGCAGTGCTCGATGCCATTTCAGGTGCCCTCAAGGAGGGTGACAAGGTTGCGATCCTCGGCTTTGGCACATTCTCTATCAACGAGCGTCCTGCCCGCGATGGTATCAATCCCGCAACCAAGGAAAAGATCACGATCGCTGCCAAGAAGGTGGTTAAGTTCAAGGCTGGTGCCGAACTTGCTGCTGGCGTCAACTAATCAGAATTTCCTACCTGCTTGTTCAGGTAAAAAGCTATCACTCCCGAGCGATGCCTCACCTGGCAATCGCTTTGGCGTGGTAGCTTTTTTCTTTTTACCACCTCCCCACCCTTGCCACGCAGTAAAACGGCACTTCCGTGCCCAATCATGGCAAAGTGTAAAGGCATTACCACTACATTACCACAAAAAAGCAGGCAAACTATTTTGCATTTACATAAATATTGTTACCTTTGCACTCGCAAAACGATTAAGAGCAGTCACTTCTGCACTAATCTTGCACGGGGCGTAGCGCAGTCCGGTTAGCGCACCTGCTTTGGGAGCAGGGGGTCGTGGGTTCGAATCCCGTCGCCCCGACAAGTAACAAAGCCGTTGATTATTAAGTACATTCACTTATAATCAACGGCTTTATTCGTTGTATGCGTGCAGCCATTGCTGCCCGGCAAAACACAAAATAGCATCGAGAGCCTATCCGCAATGTCCACAAACAGGCGTTGCGGACGATTCTTTTGAGAAAGTTAGTCCCATTAGCGGTTGCGCTTGAGGCTTGAGCCTATTCGCACGTTTATGTTTTACAGAACAGCAATAACTACTTATACTCCGTAGGATTAACACCAAAATACTCCTTAAAGCATTTGGCCATGTAGCTGGGCGATGCGAATCCTACCTCATAAGCCACCTCGGCCACAGTCATCTCCGTGCGGCGCAACAATTCGGCAGCCTTTTTAAGACGTGCTATGCGCAACAACTCTACCGGCGAAAAGCCCATGAGCGACTTAACCTTACGATAAAGTTGCGTGCGCCCTACGCCCATCTGCGCCGCCATGTCCTCAACCGAGAAATTCTCGCTCGACAAATTCTTCTCTATCATGTCGCGCAATCGCGCAGCAAAACCCTTGTCAAGCTCACTCACGTTCGAGGCTTTGAGCGATGTCTTGTCGCCAAAGAAAGCCTTCAAACGGCGGCGGTTATCAATAAGATTGCGCAATCGGGCCTTAAACATATCCGGACTGAACGGCTTGGCTATGTAAGAGTCGGCACCGCAGTCAAATCCCGCCACACGTTGCTCGTCGAGGGTGCAGGCCGTCAGCATCATCACCGGAATGTGCGAAGTTTGCCACTCGTCCTTCAATCTGCGGCAACACTCCCAGCCGTCCATCACAGGCATCATCACATCACACACCACCGCATCGGGTATGAGTTGGCGCGCCTTGGCCAGACCCTCCTGCCCGTCGGCAGCCGTCTCTACCACATAGCCGTCCGCAAGCAGCAAGCGCAGATATGAACGTATGTCCTCGTTATCGTCAATCACAAGCACTGTGGGACGCGGTTCGGCAGCACCGCCCCTCGCCTGTGCAGCATCTGCCGAGGCAGTCAACGCGTTTGGCACCGTGTGCACTCCCTCGCCCGCAATGGCATCAATGTGCGGTGCCACCACACCGGCCCCGTCGGGTTGCATGACGTCAGGTTGTTCATACACGTGAGCCGCAGCCACATCGTGCTGACAGGGTATGCGCACCACAAAGCGCGTACCGCTGCCGCGCACACTCTCGGCACTCACTGTGCCACCATGCAGTTCGACAAACGCCTTTACTGTGGCCAGCCCTATGCCCGAACCATCGTGGCTCGCGTCGGCCTGATAAAAGCGGTCGAATATGTGGGGCAGCTTGTCGCGGTCAATACCCTGTCCGCTGTCCTCAACCACAATGCTGAGCCACCGGCCCTGTTCGGCATCATCGGTTATGCTTGGCGTAACCGTTATTTTACCCCCTTCGGGCGTATATTTGAAAGCGTTAGACAGCAAGTTGTACAACACACTCTCCATCTTTTTATCGTCGAGCATCACGTCGAGCCATGCCGCATCGGGCACATCGGCCTGCTGCACATGGTAGCGCACCATCTTTTTACGTGCCAGGGCACGGAAGGGGTCGCACCACTGCTTGAGGGTCTCGTTCAGCTGCACCGTCTTGACATTGAGCCTCAGCTGGCCCGTCTCAAACTTGCGGAAGTCGAGTGTCTGCCCCACCAGTCGCAGCAATATGTCGGCATTGGTGCGCACCACTTGCAGCAGTCCGCGCTGCTCGTCGGTCAAGTTATCCGCCCCCTGCAGTTGCTCAACAGGCGCCAATATGAGGGTGAGTGGTGTGCGCAAGTCGTGCGACACCTCGGTAAAGAAGGTGAGCTTGCTCTGCGTGGTCTCCTCCAGTTCCTTCGACATTTTTACCAACTGGTCGCGCTGCGCCTCAAGTTTGCGCTTTTGGCTGTCAAGTTCCTCGTTGCGGCGTATGGTCACATAATACGAGCGTATGCCCATGGCCATCACGACCCCAATCAGCACTATAATGGCTATGCAGGCAAAGAGCAGCATCTTTTGCATGGAGTAGCGCGACAGAAATTTGTCCATCTGCGTGCCAAGCTGGTCAATGCGCTGCTCGCTCTCATGCACCTGGTCGCTCTGTATGCGGAACAGGCGTGCCGTGGTGGCATTGATTACGGCCGAGTGCAGCCGCGTGTCGCGCTTGAAAGGCTCGTGCCGCAATATGCGCATGGCCGTTTGTATCACCTTGTCGCCGCCTGTGGGATAGACGAATGTGGCTGTGAGCACACCTTGCTCCACATTGTCAAGTCCGCCACCCTTGGTCGACAGACCGTCAACACCAATCACCTTCACCTCGGGGTGGCCGGCTGCCACCAAAGCCTGGTGCACCTTCACGCCAGTGCGATCGTTGGGGGCTGTAATGATTTGTGGCACAACGCCGGCCGCAATCAAACTGTCAATCTGCTGTTGCACGCGTGGCCCCTCCCACCCCACTTCAACACTGGCCAGCACCTTTATGCCCGGTGCCTGTGCCAGCATGTGGGTCAGTCCGGCATGACGCTCGCGTGCTGCTGTGCCGGCCATGCGGCCAGTCAGCTCCACCACGGTGCCATGCCCCTTGAGCTCCTGCACCACACAAGCGGCCATATCCTTGCCTATGCTGCGGTTGTCGGCCCCGATATATGCCGTGTATTTGTCGGAGAGCGTTTTGCGGTCAACCACTATCACTGGTATGCCACGGCGCATCACACGCTCCACCACGGGGGTGAGTGCGCGCGCCTCGTTGGGTGACACCACCAGCAGGTTGATGCCCTCGTTTACCAAACTGTCTATCTGTTTTATTTGCAGTGCATTATCATCGTGAGCCGAACGAATGTCAAGTTTCACATTCTTGTTGTAAAACATTGTTTCACGCTGCATTTCGCGGTTCATCTGCTCACGCCACGCATCTTGGCTGCACTGCGACACACCTATTTTGAACGTGTCGGCCTCATGGCCCTTGCATGCTGCCACAAGCAGCACAAGCGCCACGAGCACAAAATTGAGTATATGCCTCTTCATAAGGGGGAGAACTGTGTACACCGGTATAAGCAGACATTCGACGAACCATAAAGTTATGTTCCTATATTGCTGGTATGTCATGGCGCATTATTACGGGCCATACTGCTCGCGCAGCCGCTGTGCCCGTTCATCATTTCATGTTTCACAACAACGCATTACGCCAATTCTTTCCAGGCCTTTTACCGAACATCTGCTTAGGCAAAGGTTATTTGTTAGAAGAATTGATGCAAAGTTAAGCTTTTGCCCGCATAATTGGTGTAAACGCTCTCGTAAAAAATGCAATATCATTTATTGCTGCTTGATAAAACAATTCTGATATTATGGCTCACGGATCGTACGGATCACACGGATTCTTTCGCTACGTGCTACGCGCAATCAGCGTGTTCTGTGTTTCCTGACTTCGTCAATGCGTCACCCAATCAAATGACGCAACGCATCATTTTTCAACATGCGCCATTCAATGGCACAAAAAAAGTGTACATACTTGTACACAAATATTTGCGTCCTCGCCGTCAGCCTACTTATAAATGAATGTATGCGCTTTTACTGTCATCTTACACTTTTTATACGTAACAAGTTGATATACAGAGGTTTCAAGAGTGTAAGATGATTTCAAAGTATCTTACACTCTCCTACACACATCTTACACACCTCACCCTGCTGCCGCGCAGTCCGTTTGGACGTATGCGGCGGGTTGTGCGCCACTGGGACGTAGAGAAATATGTCGGAGCAACAGACTTTTCTGCTCCCCTATGCCGTGATATCGCCCTCCCGTGCTTGTGCCGTGTGGCAGCGTGTGGGGTGTGTAGGTGGTGTGTAGGTGGCATTGGTAATATCTTACACTGAGTAAAGCATTGACAATCAATGAGTTGCAACGAGTTAGTGTAAGATGTAAGATACTCGGCAAGTAAAGTTTTTGTAGTATGGTAAAGGTATCGCTACCACAAAACACAAGCACAAAACGCTACCACTAATGGGGGCGACGCGTCTCGCGTCGGGAAAAGATGCAGCTATCATTTAATAGAGTACCTTTCTCTACCCCGACGCGAGACGCGTCGCCCCCATTAGTGGTAGCGTTTTGTGCTTGTGTTTGGTGCTTGCGTTTGGTGGTAGCGTTTGGTGTTAGGGCATTAGTGCTTTATCTCCTCCTAACTTCATCAATGCGTCACCCAATCAAACGACGCTACTCATTGATTTTCAATACGCGCTATTCCATCACACAAAAAAAATGATGAAGTCAGGTGTATTTGACAATCGTATCGGGACAGTTTTACCAAGCCGCAATAAGATAATGCGCTTTATCCTCGAAAAAGTGTAGCAATCTGCGTATCTTATCCTCGAAAAAGTGTAGTATTTTACGCAAATTATCCTCGAAAAAGTGTGGTAGTCCGCGTATTTTATCCTCGAAAAAGTGTAACTTTGCGACGTAAGTATTTATAAATCAAGACATTACTATCCATCATAACGTTAGAGGCGTTACTTCTTCGTCTAAAATCCTTTATAATTAGGACGATTTATCGCAAAGAGCAAACACCTTAAGTCAACTATACATGGCTGCAGAAACTATTATTGACATAAAAGCAGGCATGGAATACGATAACACCCCACGTTGTCCATTACAACCTTTTTTATGCTTTGGCGTTTTACCAGACTGCATTAGTTTAGAGTTTATCCCAGCCTTCCCTATCCGCATCAGCTAATTTTTGTTTCACCCAACCTTAATAACAAGGGCGTGCAATCGTTTTGTTGCACGCCCTTGTTGCATAATTAGGTACACAATTACTGCAAAATGCAATAAATGTTAGTTTGTTAACATACTTTTACCCCCCCCGTTTGGTAATTTTACAAACTGCGCGTATATTTGCGCCACAAACGGGACTTATTACGCAAATATACGTATAAAACATTTGGATAATGTAAACCTCTGTATGTCGCAGCCCTGCATTAGTTTGCACCATGGCCACAACAAGGTGATACGTATCAGGCGCAGAACATAATAAGAAACACAACTCATTATTAACCTAATAAAAACAACAAAAGCATGAAGAAATTTACTTTCTTGCTGTCGCTTCTCCTCGCATTTGTGGGAGTAACGGCAAGTGCGCAGAGTCTTAAGTTCTCTGATGCACCAAGTGATGGAACCTGGGCCAGCAACACCCAATGGTATCTTATTAGAGTCGCTCTTACAGATGGCTATCACCCAAAGGCTGGTTATCTCAACACAGAAGACGGCTATACTAACGGCAACGGATTATTGCTTAACAATGACGCTGTTCCCACAACCGACAAAGGTCTGTGGTGTATTGTAGGCGATGAGACTAATGGTTATAAATTCTACAATAAGGGCGAAGGAACCTCTAAAGTGCTTGGTGTATCTAATTGGTCAAAAATGTATGATGCCTCAAGTACAGAAGATGTTGCTATGAGTTTTGACATTGCCAGCTCAACTGCAAAGTCAACAGCTTATTGCGTTAAATTCCATGGCAAATCAGACGGTGACTATTGGTGGAATAATTCTGATGGAGGTGGCTGCCATTTGTCATTTTGGAAAAATGACGCATCGACAACTGGAACAACAGGTAATGCCTTTTATTTTATTCCTGTGAATGATTTGACGAACGCTTAGTATGATACCAAAATATTCTTTGGAACTACAAATGTGGAACCCTTCCGCTACATTCCAGGTGTATCAGCAGCTTGTTCGAGTGAACTTGCCACATGGGAGGCAAATAAAACCCAAGCGACTGAGGATGCTTTTGTTGAAGCTGCAAAGGCTTATCTTGGCAAAACTTATTACAGAATTACCAACTGCAACACTTCAAGAGCGAAATCTGTGCTTGCTGCTGATGCCACCAGCGCCGCTTGTGTTGCTGCAGCCGAAAAGATGGGAAATGCCTCTACTGTATGGAAGTTCGTTCCTGCTGTAAAGGAGGCTACTGGCCAATATGGCGTAAAACTTTACAATGTTAATGCTCAAGCATATCTTGGTGCTTTGGTTAACCCTGTTCAAGAACCTGTAACGCCCATGACTTCAGATTTGACTCAAGGCGGTTTGTATAGCATCAGTGTTAATACAAGTGGCACGGTAGAGGGCTTTGTATTGCGTGATGGCAATAATGGCCGTATGAATTTGGAATCAAATGGTGGCATTGACAAATGGGAAGGTCAACAAGGTTATTACAATCAAGTAACATGGACCATTGATGTCGCTACAGAATTTGAGGTTGCTCTCAACACCGTAGAAAGCAAGTCATACGCTACTGCTTATCTCCCCTTCGGCGTAAGCGCAGTAAGTGGTGCTAAGGCTTACACCGCTGCCACTCCTGCTAACGGTCAAACTGTTATGACCGAGACAGCAAACTTTGCCAAGGAAACTGGTGTGCTCCTCGTTAGCGATGAGGCTGCTGCCAAGGCCGTTTTGACTATTGGCGATGCTGAAGATGCTGCTAATTCAAGCGCTCTGAAGGGTACTTTGCTCGCTAAGGATATCACCGGCGCACAGACTAAGTACTTGGTATTCGGTAAGAACAATGCCAATGAAACAGAGGTAGGTTTCTTCGAACCTTCAACTACTGTTACATCAATCCCTGCCAACCGCGCATTCTTTGCTGATGCCGAGGGTTCAGCTATCGCTTTGAACTTTGGCAATGTAACAGCTGTAAACAATGTAGTTGCTGGTAATACCAACGTCAATGCACCCATCTTCGACCTCACTGGCCGTCGTGTAGTGAAGGCTGTTAAGGGTGGCTTGTACATTCAGAATGGCAAAAAGTACATCGTAAAGTAATTAACTGAAATACATTAAAACGTTTGTAACAATGAAGAAACAATATATAGCTCCCGCAAGCACTTCAATCTGCTATCTTGAAGCATTGCAGCCTCTTTGCGGTTCAACCGTTGAGGAAGCTACACACGAAAAGAATTCCGATGTTGTATGGTCTAACGAAAAGGGTTGGAGCAGCGACAACTGGTCGGCTGACGAAGACTAATCTCACCGTGTGAGGTGTGCGTATAACAAGCATCTCACATGTACACAAACATAAAGGCCGGAGGTAAGAGCGGCGTAACAACTGTACCTTGCGCTCCAGGCCTTTACCCCCTTGCAGGGAGTAGGTAGCCCTGCGAGTTAAAGTAATTTTTTTCATTATACGGGCTGTTCGAAGTGATTCGCGCAGCCCGTTTTGCTATGTGGGGGCGCATCACAACATAATTAGCATTAGCATATTGCCATAAAAAATAACGCCAAACTATTGGCAAACACACATAAATATTTGTATCTTTGCAGCAAGATTGAGTGAGGGGCTTTCGAAAGAAGTTCCTCACTTGTTTTTACAACACGCTATAAAGCATAACCAAAGGCAAGGGGGCAAGGAGGAATATTGGCCACCTTGCAGGTGTTAAAATACATCTGAAAGCATAACGAATGATTGACAAAAGTTTTGTAAAAAGCCTGGTGGAACAGTGGTTGGAGGGTAAGGACTACTTCCTGACCGACCTCACCATCAGTACCGACGACCGCATCGTGGTAGAGATAGACCACGAAGAGGGCGTGTGGATTGAAGACTGCGTAGAACTCAGCCGCTACATCGAGAGCCATCTCGACCGCGAGCAGGAGGACTTTGAACTCGAAGTGGGCAGCGCCGGCATAGGACAGCCCTTCAAGGTGTTGCGCCAGTACGAAATTCACCAAGGCGAGCGTGTCGAGGTGCTCACCACTGAGGGCAAAAAGTTGCAGGGAACCTTGGGCGGTGTAACACCCGAGGGCTTTACGCTCACCATCGAGGAAAAAGTGCGCGAAGAGGGTGCCAAACGCCCCAAACTGGTAGAACGCGAAGTGCCCTTCAGCTTCGACCAAGTAAAAAGCACCAAGTACGTCATCGACTTTAAGTAAGAACTCTGGCGGGCGCACCTTCGTAACAAAAGCTTGAACGCCTGCCCGACGTGCCGCGCGCACGCATATATAATAACTCAAGTTTCGGTTTTAACTTGAACGGGCTGAATCCGAAAGTTGAATAAATAAGACAATACACAATACCGCTCAATATATGGCTAAGAAGAAACAAGAAACAGCAAGCTTGATAGAAACCTTTGCTGAGTTTAAGCAAAACAAAAATATTGACCTCACCACCATGGTGGGTGTGCTCGAGGAGAGCTTCCGCAGCGTAATAGCCAAAATCTTTGGCTCTGACGAGAACTTTGACGTGATTGTAAACCCCGACAAGGGCGATTGCGAAATTTACCGCAACCGCGTGGTGGTGAACGACGACGAGGTGGAAGACCCCAACAAGCAAATATCATTGAGCGAGGCACAAAAGATTGATGCCACCTACGAGGTGGGCGAAGATGTGTCTGAAGAGATTCATTTTGCCGACTTCGGACGCCGTGCCATACTGACGCTGCGCCAAACTTTGGCCAGCAAGATTCTCGAGCTGGAACACGATGCCCTCTATAATAAATATAAGGACCGCGTGGGCGAGCTTATCACTGCCGAGGTGTACCAGACCTGGAAGAGCGAGACGCTGCTCATGGACGAGGAGAAGAATGAGCTTTACCTGCCCAAATCGCAGCAAATACCCCGCGACTTCTTCCACAAAGGCGATGCCGTGACAGCCGTTATCGACCGTGTGGACAACACCAATGGCAATCCTAAAATCTACCTCTCGCGCACATCGAACGATTTCTTGCGCCGTTTGCTCGAGAACGAGATACCCGAAATTGCCGACGGTGCTATTCGCCTCTGCCGCATTGCCCGCATTCCGGGCGAACGCGCCAAGATAGCCGTTGAAAGCTACGATGACCGCATCGACCCCGTGGGCGCCTGTGTTGGTGTGCGCGGCAGCCGTATACACGGTGTAGTGCGCGAGTTGCACAACGAAAATATCGATGTGATCAACTTTACCAACAACACAGCCCTGTTCATACAGCGTGCCTTGAACCCCGCACAGGTGTCGAACGTTGTGCTGCACGAAGAGGAGCGTAAAGCCGAGGTGTACCTGCGTCCTGCCGAGGTAAGTCTGGCTATTGGTAAGGGTGGTATGAACATCAAGCTGGCCTCGATGCTCACCGAGTACACCATCGACGTGTTCCGTGAGGTTGAGGGCGAAGAAATGACCGAGGATATCTACCTCGACGAGTTTGCCGACGAAATAGACCAGTGGGTGATTGACGCCATCAAAGGCATCGGTCTCGAAACCGCCAAGGACGTGCTCAACGCACCCCGCGAAATGCTCATCGAAAAGGCCGACCTCGAAGAGTCTACCGTCGACGAAGTATTGCGCGTGCTGCGTGCCGAGTTTGAGAACGACGCACCCCAGGCACCCGCTGCCCAACCAACTGCTGAGGCTCCGGCCGACGCTAACGAGCCTGCTGCAGAGCCGGCAGGCGAGGAGAGCTAATGCACAACGCGTAAGTCGGGCGGCACACACACTAAAGCACATAATCACGCAGCCGGTGTGGAGTCTTTTTAAGGCAAAGCATAATCAGCCAGCAAGGCCAGAGCCTTGAAAACTCCACCCCGTGCGGCGCGCTATGGCCGTTGTGGGGCATGCCAGCCCACTTACCTGTGTTGAGACAATCGCATTAGCAAACCTTACTAACATTATTGCATGAGTATCAGATTAAATAAAGCTATCAAAGAATTTGGCGTCGGCTTGCAGTCAATCACCGACCTCCTGAAGGAAAAAGGAGCACCCGTGGCAAGTAACGACCCTAACCAAAAGCTTGACGACAAGCAGTACGAACTACTTAAGAATGCCTTCAGCGCCGACAAGACTCTGCGCGACAAGGCTGAGGAACGTATGCAGGACCGTCAGGAAAAGAAACGCTCTGCCAAAACGCGCAAGGCCGAGGAAACCATGGTTGAAACGGTGGTGCCCGAAGTAAAGGGACCACACATTGTGGGCCACATCGACCTCGATGCCAAACCCGCCAAGGCACAGAGCAACACACAATCTGCCAACAACACAAAAGCCGAGGCTCCAAAAGCTCCGGCTAAAAGCATAAATAAGCCCCAGGCTAACGCAGCCACTGCTGCAAACACCCCCGCAGCCCCTGCCCAAAAGACTGAGGCCGAGGAAGCAGTGCCGGCACATGCCAACAACCAAACTACTTCCAACCCCCAAAACATGAACCAAAGCACTACCGAAAACACCAAAGTACAACGCGAAGAGCGCGCCAAAGCCATTGGCGAGGAGGAAGACGGTGTGTTCAAACTCCACCCCCAGGTTGAAATTACTGGTCCCAAGGTGCTCGGCACCATTGATCTCAGTGCCATTAACTCTACTACACGACCCAAAAAGAAGTCGAAGGAGGAGCGCCGACGCGAACGCAACAACAAGCAGGGGGCTGCCGGACAGAACGGGCAGGCACAGGCCGGCGGACAACGCAAAAAGCGTAACCGCATTGGCAGCGAACGTGTCGATGTGAACAATGCCGCCAACCAGCCCAAGCAGAATGGCAACAACAATGGCAAGAAGCGCAACCAGCAGGGTGCCAACGGTCAGAACGGACAGAACAACCGCAACAACCAACAGGGCGCTGCCAATGGCAAGAGTGCCAACAAGAACCGCAACCGCCGCGCCAAGGAGCAGCAAAAGGTTGAGGTGAGCGAAGAGGACGTGGCCAAGCAGGTAAAGGAAACACTGGCACGCCTCACCAGCAAGCAAAAGGGTGGCAAGGGCGCCAAGTACCGTAAGGAAAAACGCGAACAGCAGCACCAGCGTGCTGAGGAGGAACGCCGCGAGGCCAAGGCCGAGAGCAAAGTGCTCAAACTCACCGAATTTGTAACTGCCAACGAGCTGGCACAAATGATGGACGTGCCTGTGACAAAGGTTATTGCTACCTGCATGAGCATTGGCATCATGGTGAGCATCAACCAGCGTATGGATGCCGAAACCATCGACCTCGTGGCCGAAGAGTTCGGTTTCAAAACAGAATATGTGGCCGCCGACGTGCAAGAGGCCATTGCCGAGGAGGAGGATAGCCCCGAAGACCTCGAACCACGCGCACCGATTGTTACCGTTATGGGTCACGTTGACCACGGTAAGACATCGTTGCTCGACCACATTCGCAAGTCGAATGTCATTGCCGGCGAGGCTGGCGGTATCACCCAGCACATTGGTGCCTACAATGTCACACTCGACAACGGTCGCCACATCACCTTCCTCGACACACCGGGTCACGAGGCATTTACCGCCATGCGTGCCCGTGGTGCACAGGTGACGGATATCGCCATCATTATCATTGCTGCCGATGACGACATCATGCCCCAGACCAAGGAGGCTATTGCACACGCCACTGCAGCCAATGTGCCCATCGTGTTTGCCATCAACAAGGTGGACAAACCGCACGCCAACCCCGACAAAATTAAGGAGGGACTGGCTGCCATGAACTTCCTCGTTGAGGAGTGGGGCGGTAAGTACCAGAGCCAGGACATCAGTGCCAAGAAGGGTACGGGTGTGAAGGAACTGCTCGAAAAGGTGCTGCTCGAGGCAGATATGCTTGAGCTCAAGGCCAACCCCAACCGCAAGGCTACGGGTACGGTTATCGAGTCGTCACTCGACAAGGGTCGTGGTTACGTGGCCACTATCTTGGTGTCGAACGGTACGCTCCACCAGGGCGACATCGTGCTGGCAGGTACCAACTATGGTCGTGTGAAAGCCCTCTTCAACGAGCGTGGCCAGCGCATCGACAATGTAGGTCCCTCAATGGCTGCCACATTGCTCGGCTTTAATGGCGCTCCACAGGCCGGTGACCAATTCCACGTGATGGAGACTGAACAGGAGGCCCGCGAAATTGCCAACAAACGCGAACAACTGCAGCGCGAGCAAGACTTGCGTACCCGTGAGGTGCTCACGCTCGAAAAGATTGGCAAACGTCTCAAGATGGGTTCATATCACGAACTCAACATCATTGTCAAGGCCGACGTGGACGGTTCGGTCGAAGCTTTGGCCGACTCGTTTATCAAGCTTTCTACCGAGAATATTGTGGTGAAGGTTATCAACAAGGGTGTGGGCCAGATAAGCGAGAACGATGTAACACTTGCAGCTGCCTCAGAGGCCATTATCATTGGTTTCCAGGTGCGTCCGTCACAGCAGGCCCGCAAATTGGCCGAGCGCGACGGTGTCGAAATCCGCCAGTACTCAGTCATCTACGATGCCATTGAAGACGTCAAGGTGGCCATGGAGGGTATGCTCGAGCCTGTTATCAAGGAAGAGGTTACTGCCAACATCGAGGTGCGCCAGGTTTACCACATCAGCAAGGTTGGTTATGTGGCAGGTTGCTACGTGATCGATGGCAAGGTGAAGCGCAGCGACAAGGCGCGCGTCATTCGCGATGGTATTGTAATCTTTACCGGCGAAATCAATGCGTTGAAACGCTTTAAGGACGATGTGAAGGAGGTTAGCACCAACTTTGAGTGTGGTATCTCTCTCACCAACTGCAACGATATTAAGGAGGGTGACATGATTGAAACCTTCCAGGAAATTGAGGTTAAGCAGAAACTGCAGTAATTGCTCATGAATGAACACGTATTAGTCTCGTCAGGGCTTGTTCGTGCATCATTCTGTTGAGAATTATATAGTATTTTTTTGTGCGAGTGCAGACTACGTTTGCACTCGCACATTGTTTGTTATTGGCTGCATTCTGAAGAAACGCAAGCACTAATGGGGGCGACGCGTCTCGCGTCGGGGAAATATACAGCTATTATTTAGTAGAGTTTGTGTTCTTTTCTTTCATTATCCCGACGCGGGACGCGTCGCCCCCATTAGAGCTTGCGTTTGGTGGTAGCGCTTAGTGGTAGCGTTTGATTGTAGCTCTTGATGCTTGAAGAAACGCAAGCACTAATGGGGGCGACGCGTCTCGCGTCGGGGAAATATACTGCTATTATTTAGTAGAGTTTGTATTCTTTTCTTTCATTATCCCGACGCGAGACGCGTCGCCCCCATTAG
>OODF01000668.1_pt1 | contig 19608 bp, 18 predicted proteins | sample 1671431 | NCBI WGS metagenome assembly OODF01 (sample SAMN06348156, study PRJEB24527) | human gut metagenome | biome: human gut; feature: ankylosing spondylitis patient; material: feces | host: Homo sapiens | place: China | collected 2015-10 | reverse complement strand
TGTGCCGAAGATAGTTCGCTGGAAACGGCGCGTGAAAATAGGTAGTCGCCGACTTGAACAGAAAGCTCTGAGAGAAATCTCAGGGCTTTTTTGTTGCACAAAAATATGGAGCGGATTTTGGTCGAAATGATAACAGGACAGGACTTGACAAAAATACTACTATGCAATACAATATAGATAAGCTACTATGTATTGCATAATAGGTAAAAGGAGGTATCCAGTGGAAAACAACACACAATTGCTCAAGGGCGTTTTGGAATTCTGTGTTCTGAAATTCATTAGCAGAGAGCCGACCTATGGCTATGAGATCGTGATGCATCTAAAACAGGTCGGGTTTTCTGACTTGAGTGAAAGTACACTCTATCCGCTGCTACTGCGGCTGGAACAGCAGGGAAAGGTCACGGTGGAACGCAGACCCTCCCCCAAGGGACCGAGCCGGAAATACTACGTTGTAACGGAAGAAGGGCGGCAGGCGCTTCTTGAATTCCGACAAGATTGGAGCCAGCTATGCCAGCTGGTGGAAAAAATTTTTAAGGAGGAGCCATATGAATAAGTATTTTGCGTTGCGAAAGGCAAATCGGATGCGTACAAAGCTGCTGAACGAAAAAAGCCAGGAGCAGCTGAAAGAAGTGATCCGGTATCTTCGCCGGGTCAGCTGGGATTTCTGCGGAATCGAGCTTGTACGCAGCGATCTACTTGATATTGCCATCCAGGCAAATGCGGAGAACCGGGAACTGTTTCATTCAATTCCGGACGCAAAGACCTTTGTGGAGGAAGTCAAGCCCAGCTTGAAAACACTGGGGGCTGGGGATTACTTCTGGTTTGTTGCACCGCTGTATTTCTTTTTGGAGTGGGGCGTGGAAGGGCTGCTGCTTTACCCGGTAATTGGTGATTGGGTTTTTGAACTTTCTGTAGGCTATCTGATGCAGCTTGTTGTTGCAGTGACGGTTTTTTGCGCACTGTTCCGCCGGATGATGGAGCAGGTAGGCTTTCCGCCACGAAAGCATTGGCTGAAATATGCTACATGGCTGGTGCTTTATATCGTGACCCTGTATGGAACGGGCTGGTTCTTTACCCAGATCGCGGGTAAGATCGTACTGCTGCGGCTTCCGATCCTTAGCTATTCGATTTTTTGCCTGCTTCTGGGTGCAGGACTGTATGCAATACATTTTTGGAGATATGGAAAAGACCCGCGTCTGAGTGCTCGCATATAAAGTAAAAAGCGCCTCCGCTGCACTGTGCATAACGGTGCAGCGGGGGCGCATACTTTATTGGGTGGTGTACCGGTTACGATACGAGCTTCTGCTTAGCCCTTGCCTGCGCAGCCGAACAGCTCGATCTTCTCCTTGCACTTGGCCTCGATGGCCTTTGCGCCGGGAGCCAGCAGCTTGCGGGGGTCGAAGCCCTTGCCCTGCTGATCCTTGCCCTCTTCGATGTACTTGCGGGTGGCCTCAGCAAACACCAGCTGGCACTCGGTGTTGATGTTGATCTTGGAAACGCCCAAGCTGATGGCCTTTGCGATCATCTCATCGGGGATGCCGGTGCCGCCGTGCAGAACCAGAGGAATGTTGTTGGTGGCCTTGTGGATGCGGTCCAGAGCCTCGAAGTCCAGACCCTTCCAGTTTGCGGGGTAGACACCATGGATGTTGCCGATGCCGGCAGCCAGGAAGTCAATGCCCAGAGCAGTGATCTTTGCGCACTCTTCGGGGTCTGCAATCTCGCCGGCACCCACGACGCCGTCCTCGACACCGCCGATGGAACCGACCTCGGCCTCGATGCTCAGGCCCTTAGCGTGTGCCAGAGCAACCAGCTCCTTGGTCTTTTCCACATTCTCCTCGATGGAGTAGTGGCTGCCATCGAACATGATGGAAGAGAAGCCGGCCTCGATGCAGGCCTTGCAGCCCTCATAGGTGCCGTGATCCAGATGCAGGGCAACGGGAACGGTGATGCCCATGGAATCGACCATTGCGCTGACCATGGCAGCGACGGTCTTGAAACCGGTCATGTACTTGCCGGCACCCTCGGAAACACCCAGAATCACAGGGCTCTTCATTTCCTCGCAGGCGGTCAGAACGGACTTGGTCCACTCCAGATTGTTGATGTTGAACTGAGGCACACCGTAGTGGCCATCACGTGCTTTGATCAGCATTTCGGTTGCATTTACCAACATTATTCATTACCTCCACAAAATCATTGGGGTCTTGCTCGTTTCATATCCGCTTTGTGCACGGTTTAACGAACCTACAGAATTAGTATACCCCAAACAGCGGCCAAAATCAATCCAAACCGGTGTTTTTCCTGTAACAATGCGGGGATTCTGTTTCTGGCAGGGTGCAGGGGGTTACTGCCAGAAGCGCGTATATTCGATAGAATGCAACAAATTTCCATATAATGTGCAATAAGCGGCCGAAAGACAGAAAGCTTGATGAAGGACGGATTTTCAACACAGATCCACATTCGTCAAAATGATATTGGGCAATTTGGCAAAAGCGGACAGGATGCAGTTCAAAAAATTGTCATATTTCCGACTTGTATTCTACAAATTGTACGCAGGAAATCAAAAAAGGTCGAACCAAAAAGTGGAAAACCTTGTGGAAAGTGTGGAATTCCACAGGCAAAACAGGCTTTAAAGCTGGACTTTTGAACTTTCTCCACAGGGTTTTCAACATGTGGAAAAATAATCGCTCTTCTACGGATTGTATACCGCGTTTTTGTGGAAAACTTTTTTCTCCGGCAAAACAGAGGGATATCTACCCAGCAGCCGGGTAAAGCTGATGCAGGGCGGCAGAACATTTCTGCAAAAAAGCGGAAACGGTCTCCGGCACCACGAACAGAAAAACTTTTGCAGGACGCGGATAAAAAACGGTAATTTGCTGGCAAACAAGGTCGGCTTATGCTATACTTCAAGATGAGTTATCATCTTCAGATTATACCGGTGCGCGGCCCAGAGTGCGGCGCGCCTTTTGGAGGGTGTGCACAGCACCTTCCGGTGATACAACGGAAGGAGAAAATCATCATGGAAGAAAAGAACCAGCCGCGCCGTCCGCGCCGCAGCCCGGAAGAGCCGCTGCAGAAGAACGAGAGCCTTGTTTATGGCAAAAATCCGGTGACCGAACTGCTGAAAAGCGGTTCCGGCGTGGACACCGTGCTCATTGCTGAGGGCATGGCTCCGGCCGTGGCGGCTTACTATACCGCATTGGCAAAGGAAGCGGGTGCCACGGTGAAGCGGGTGCACCCCAACAAGCTGCGCCTGATGACCGGCACCGAGAGCCATCAGGGTGTGGCGGCATTTGCCAGCGAGATCGAATACGTGACGGTAGACGACCTGATGGCAGCAGCCAAGGACAAGGGCGAGGCACCTTTTCTGGTGCTGAGCGATGGCATTGAAGACCCGCACAATCTGGGTGCCGTGATGCGCAGTGCTCTGCTGTGCGGTGCGCATGGCATCGTGATTCCAAAGCGCGGCGGCGCATCGGTCACGCCTACCGTCATCAAGTCCAGCGCAGGTGCCGCAGAACGCCTGCCGGTGGCTCGTGTGGCCAACATCGGCGAGACCATCCGCCGCCTGAAGGAGCAGGGTGTGTTCGTCTACTGCGCCGATATGGACGGCGTGTCTCTGCGCAGGAACAACCTGACCGGCCCCATTGCACTGGTGCTGGGCAGCGAGGGCAGCGGTGTTTCGCAGCTGGTGAAAAAGCTGTGCGACGGCGTGGTGCGGCTGGATATGGCAGCACCGGGCACCGGTGTGGACAGCTACAACGTGTCGGTGGCTGCGGGCATTATTCTGTACGAGATCCAGTCCCAGCGCGCAGCACAGCAGGCATGATCCGGCATTCGGGCCGGAACCTCAATTTGAATTACAGGAGGGACTAGAATGCCGAAAGATAAAAATAATGGCCGGGAAATGACCCCGGATGAAAAGTTCCGCTCCTTTTTCAGCACCACGGCGGTGGATATCCCGGAGGAGATGACCCGGAGGGACGAAAACCAGCCGGAGGAAAAGCCGCAGAAACGGTTTGGCCTGTTTGGCCGTGGTAAGGAAAAGCAGGAGACTGACGAAGCTGCAGCAGAGCAGCCGCAGGAAATGCCCACCGGTGAGGTGCGGCTGGGTGAAGATGCGCAGCCGGAACCGGAAGCGGATCTGGAACTGATGCTGAAGCCGGAGGCAGACCCGGAACAGGAACTGGCCCCGTGGCCTTTTCTGGAAAAGGAAGCAGAGGATGCACAGCCGGAAGCACCCGCCAAAAAGCCGGAGGAAAAATCTGCACCGCAAACGGCGGAACCCCCGGCGGCAGTGAAGCCGGAAACACCCCGGCAGAGCGCTGTCCCGGCGGCAAGACCCGCAGAGCAGCACAGCACGGCAAAGCCTCTCCGGCACCCCAAGAATGCGCCGGAGGTGCTGCTGCCGCAGGAAGAGCAGGAGCAGCAGGAGATGGCACAGCTCAAGGCGATGATCAACGGCCTGAGCGACCAGAAGCCGGAAAAGCCTGCACCGAGAGCCGAAGCAGCCCCGGCAGCAGAAACTGAACCGGCTGAAAGCAAAAAGAAACCGTCCGGTGCACCGCTGCCCGCGGCTGTGTTTGCAGCGGTAAAGGAGACGGCACCGGAGCTGCAGCCGGAACCTGTGCCGCAGCCGGAAAAAACGGAGCAGCCGGAAAAGCAGCCGGTGGCCGATTTCTTTGGCAAGGCGCAGAGCGAGGACGCACCGCAGGCACCTTTGGCCCCGGCAGAGGAGCCTGCCGCAAAAGAGGACACCATGAGCCTGCCGCTGCTGCCGCTGGACGGTGAAGAGCCGCAGCAGGCACCGGAGAAGGCACCCGCTGCGCCACAGCCGGAACTGAAAGCTGAGGCGGAGGACGCGGTGTCTCCGGAGGAACATGCTGAAACGGAGCTGCCCGAGCCGGAGGCCACGGCGGATAAGCTGCACCGCATGAGCGCAGAGCTGACGCTGCGCTGCGTGCTGGGCGGCATTCTGACTGTGGTGCTGCTGCATTTTGGTTTGGTGTCGGATGGGCTGCTGCCCGCCATGGCGGCGCTGGACCCGGATGCTGCCCCGGCGGCATTCTATGCTGCAAACCTGCTGCTGCTGGCAGCAAGCCTGTGCGTGGGCTTCCCGGTGCTGCGCGACGGCCTGAACGGCCTGCGCGGACGGTCTTCTTCCGAGACGATGCCGGCGCTGGCCGCAGTGGCAGCGCTGGTGCAGGCGGTCACAGCCATGCTGAACGCAAATGTTTACCGCGGCACCACCGGCATCTCGCTGCTCAGCGGCATGGCCGCGCTGGGGCTGTTCCTTGCGCTGCTGGGCAGCCGGGTGATGCTGGCTGCTGTCAAGGGCGGCTATGAGCTGGTGACCAATGGTGTGGAGTTCGAGGGCGCTTACCGCGCCAAGGACAAAGACCTACTGCGCGCCCTTGCACGGGATCTGGAACAGAAGGACCCCTGGGTGCTGCTGAGCCGCCCGATGAAGGAAGCTGACGGCTTTGTGGAGCAGAGCTTGAGCGAACGCGCAAGCGAGCGCCGTGCACGCAAAGTTTCGTACATCCTGCTGGGCGTTGCCCTGCTCAGCGGTGTGCTGTTCCTGCTGGCAGGTGCCGGCTGGAACAAAGCTGCGGCTGCCATGGCAGCTGTGCTGTGCATGGGCGCACCGCTTTCCTCTACCCTGATCGCGGGCGTTGCCTCGCTACGGCTGCAGCGTGCGGCTGCGGCTGTGGGCGCAGTCGTGCCCGGTTGGCAGGCCATTGAGCAGCTGGGCGGCATTGATACGCTGCAGATCGATGCAGACGACCTGTTCACCGCCGACAGCGCACAGCTGGAGGATATCCGCATCTTCAAGGGCGGCCGCATCGACCGCGCCATCCTGTACGCGGCCAGCGTGCTGAACGAGAGCCACGGCACCCTGAAGGGGTTGTTCCGCCAGATCGTTGAGGAACGCACAGACATCCTGTTCCCGGTCAAGGATCTGGAGCAGCACCATGGGCTGGGCTTTTCCGCCTGGTGCGATAACAACCGCATCCTCATTGGTACCCGCCGCTATCTGGAGCAGGAGGGCGTGCCGCTGCCGGACGAGGAATACGAGATGCAGCACTCGAAGAACGGCGAGCTGCAAATTTTGTATCTGGCTGTGTCCGGCAATCTGCACGCTATGTTCGTGCTGAAATATGTGGGCGGGCGCAATGTGGCCCGCAGCCTTGCCGTACTGCAAAAGGAGAACATCCGCCTGCTGGTCACATGCCAGGACCCCAGTCTGACTGCACACCACATTACCGAAGCATACCGCCTGCCGGAAGGCATGATCACCGTGCTGGATCAGGAGCAGTGCAACGCCATCAAGGCCGCACCGGCAGACCCGGAGGACACCTGCTGCATGATCCATCTCAAGGCGTTTGCCAGCCTGACCGGCGGTCTGCAGGCTGCGGATCAGGCCCAGAACGCCGAGAGCAGCGCCACCACGGTACAGATGGTCTCGGTGCTGTTCTCCATTATCATTGCAGCGCTGCTCACCAGTGCAGGCAGCATCTGGGAGCTTTCGGTGGCAACGGTGCTGATGTATCAGGCAGCGTGGAGCGCCCTGAGCATTGCTGTGTGTGCACTGAAGCAGCATAACTGAGAAATATTCTCAGAATAAATAGGAACTGTTCTTGATTTCCATCAAAAAATATGGTATACTCTGTTCAGAACCTGAGCCGCAGGCGAAAAAATTACCGCCGGGCTGAATGATAGAGCCGGGATCGGTCGATCCTGACAGAAGATCCGTTTTTGAAAGGAGAGCATCATGGAACTGAAGGGTACCAAAACCGAGAAAAATCTGATGGAAGCGTTTGCAGGCGAGAGCCAGGCACGCAACAAGTACACCTTCTTTGCCAGCATGGCAAAAAAAGAAGGCTACGAGCAGCTGGCCGCGATCTTTGAGGAGACCGCCGGCAATGAGAAGGAGCACGCAAAGATCTGGTTCAAGCTGCTGTGCGGCGGCGCGATCCCCGATACCCTGACTTGTCTGGACATGGCAGCAGGCGGTGAGCACGACGAGTGGACCGAGATGTACCCCCGCATGGCCAAGGAGGCCAAAGAAGAGGGCTTCCCTCAGATCGCAGCACTGTTCACCATGGTGGCACAGATCGAGAAGGAGCACGAGGAGCGCTACCGTGCGCTGGCTGAAAACCTGAAAAACAACAAGGTCTTTGCCCGCGAGGAGCAGCAGGTATGGCAGTGCCGGAACTGCGGCTACACCTATATCGGCAAGTCCGCACCGCTCAAGTGCCCGGTGTGCGCACATCCGCAGAGCTACTTTGAGCTGAAAAAGATCAACTACTAAGCTGAAAATTCAAAAGCAGAACAGCGCCGCCGCATCCGGTTTGCCGGGTGCGGCGGCGTTTTGTACAAAATTGAAAAGCGGATTTTATTATTCTCCACAAAATAAGGCTCAGCTGCCCGGCAGAATGGGCAAAAAACTTGACCCGGTTTTGCACTGCGTGTAAAATAATACGGAGACAGGAATATTTAAAGGATCTTGCAGCAAAGCAGGCGGGGAGGGCAAAGCCCATGAAGCAGGGGTTCAAAGCGTGTGTTTGTGCAGTGGTGCTGTGCGCAGAACTGTTTGCAGCCGGGGCGTTTTCGGCCTATGCTGCGCAGGAGCAGCCGCTGCCGGACAGCGGCATGACATTGGACACTGCCGAACTGACGCTGGATATCACCGAAGGAGACCCGGCTCCGGTGGCCTACCTGAATGTGCAGGCACCCAACGACTACTTCTTTCTGATCTGGACTTCCAGTGATCCGGCAGTGGCATCGGTGGACGGCACCGGCAAGGTGACCGGCCATGCCGAGGGCACAGCGGCCGTCACGGCCCGCAATGAGCGCGGCGAAAAGACCACCTGTACCATCACGGTGCGCAAAAGCACAGCCAGCCGCCTGGTGCTGAACACCAGCGATCTGACGCTTACCATTACAGAGCAGGAGCCTGCCCCGACGAAACAGCTGAAGCTGGAACAGAACAAAGGCGGGTTTACCTATGTGCGGCAGTGGGTCAGCAGCAACCCGGCGGTGGCATCGGTAAGCACAAACGGTACCGTAAAGGCGCAGGGGTCCGGCAAGGCCGTCATCAGCGCACTGACCACAGCCGGGCAGGTGCTGCGCTGCACGGTAACGGTCACATCGGAGATCGGACGGGTGCAGATGAGCAAAAATGCCATGTTGCTGCAGGCAGTGGGAGCCAGTCAGAAGCTGACCGCGCAGGCTGCAGGCGCCAAAAACGGAACGATGACATGGATCAGCAGCAATCCGGGCGTGGCAACTGTGAGCGCGGATGGCATGGTAACGGCGGTGGGCGACGGTGAAACGATGATCCTTGCCGTTACACCGGAGGGTCGTGCCGATGCCTGCTATGTGGCCGTGGGAGCGGCGGCGTGGCGGTTCCGCTCGGAGGACGAGCTTGCCGAAACGCTGACCCTGACCGGCCAGCTGCCTTATTCGGATGGAAAGTAAAAAGAAAAATGGGAGCGTTCTGTGCAGCAGGATGCTCCCATTTTTTCAAAACCCGCTGGGCAGAAAGATCATGGTTCCCCGGGCAGACCACGCCATCCGCTGGGCCATGCAGCCGGGCGCACCGGCCAGCAGAAACAGGGCCAGTGCGGCGAGCAGCAGCACCCATCCAAGGCCGCTGTGCGGCCTGCCGGAAAAAGGATCCCCTTTTTTGCGTCTCATCCCGCTGCCCCCTTTTTGCTGTGCTGGGCCATCCTATGCGCCGCAGGCACCGATTGTGCAACCGGCCCGGCTGTGGTACAATAAAACCTTAAGAGATACATTGTGCAGGGAGAACGATCTTTATGCTTACCATCACACTGCTGGGCACTGCGGCTACCATGCCACTGCCGGACCGGGCACTCTCGGCGGCGTTTGCTGCCTGCGGCGGTCACGGCCTGCTGTGGGACTGCGGCGAGGGTACGCAGGCAGCGGCACACCGGGCAGGCGTGAACCTGATGCGGGCAGATGCCATCTGCCTGACCCACTACCATGGCGACCACATCTTTGGTCTGCCGGGCCTTTTGCAGACTCTGGGGGCGCAGGGCCGCACAAGGCCGCTTGCCCTGTTGGGGCCGGAGGGCCTGCCGGATATCTGGGCGGCGGTGCGGGCACTGACCGGCCCGCTGCCCTATCCGGTGAAGCCGCAGGTGCTTATGCCGGGCCAGCCGCTGGCGCTGGATGCGCTGAGCGAGGGCTGGCCTGCCGGTGCGCGGCTGGTGCCGTTTGCCACAAAGCACCGGGTAAAAAGCCTTGGCTACCGGCTGGAGCTGCCCCGTGCAGGCAAATTTTCGCCGGAGCAGGCCCGGGCGCTGGGGGTGCCGGTGCAGCAATGGAAGCTGCTGCAGAAAGGGCAGAGCGTTGCCGTGGAGGGCAGAACGGTGCAGCCTGCGCAGGTACTGGGCGCCCCGCGCAAGGGGTTGAGCGTGGTATTTTCCGGCGATACGGCCCCCTGCCCGTATTATTTGCAGGCGGCGCATGACGCAGACCTGCTGATATGCGATGCCACCTATGCCCTTCCGGAGCAGGAAGACCAGGCCCGTCAGTGGGGGCACAGCACCTTTGGGCAGAGCGCGACCCTTGCCGCGCAGGCGAGAGCAAAGCGGCTTTGGCTGACCCATTATTCCCCCATGATCACCGACCCGGAGGAGTATGCCGCGCAGGCACAGAGCATCTTCCCGGCGGCGGAGTGCGGCTTTGACGGCAAAAGCATCACCCTGCAGTACGAGGAGGCACAGCCATGACCATCCGGATGGACGAGGGTGCGGCAGAGCTGCTGGACACCCTGCACAGGGCGGGCTATGCAGCCTACGTGGTGGGCGGCTGCGTGCGGGACAGTCTGCTGGGCCTTACACCGCACGACTGGGACCTGTGCACCAGTGCTCTGCCGCAGCAGGTGATGGAGCTGTTCGGCGCGCAGCGGTGCATCCCCACCGGCCTGCAGCACGGCACGGTAACGGTGAAGCAGAGCGGTGCCCTTTACGAGATCACCACCTTCCGTACAGAAGGCACCTACACAGATGGCCGCCACCCGGACGAGGTGCATTTTGTGCCGGATGTGCGGGAGGACCTGGCCCGGCGGGATTTTACCATCAACGCCATGGCCTACAATGAAAAAGAGGGCTTTGTGGACCCCTTTGGCGGGCAGGCCGACCTGCAAAGCGGCATCGTACGGGCGGTGGGTGTGCCCCGCCAGCGGTTCACCGAGGACGCGCTGCGCATCCTGCGGCTGTACCGCTTCGCAGCCCGGTTTGGCTTTGCCATCGACCCGCCCACGGCGCAGGCGGCACAGGAGCTGTGTGCCCATCTGGACTGCGTATCGGTGGAGCGCATCGCGGAAGAGCTTGCAAAACTGCTGAGCGCACCCGCCCCTGCGGCATATCTTAACGAAAAAATACTGCTTGTTATTCTGCCGGAGCTTTCATCGGAGGCACTGGCGGCGGCAAAGCCGGTGGTGGATGCCTGCCCGGCGGGTGCAGAAAACCTGCCCATCCGGCTGGCGGCGCTGCTGTACAGCCTTGGCGAGGATGGCATCCGCCGCACCCTCAAGCGCCTGCGCTGCTCCAATGCCTGTATTGAGGAAACGGCGGTGCTGGTGCGGGAAGCCAGAAGGCGTGACGGTAGCTTTCTCTTCGGACACGAGTACGGATTGCGGCACCCAGCGGATGCTTCGTGCTTTGAGCAGCACTCGCATCCTGCTGGCCGCTGCCCCAACAGCAACTCCTTGTTTCCGCCGCAGGCGGCAGTCGTTGCCGTTGCAGGCCATTCCATCGCCCGCCCTATTGCCTTCGGCAACAGGGTCCCACCCCAGCGGACGGTCCTCAGAGAAACTACCGTCACACCCGACTTTACTATCTACGCCCGCCGACTACTGGGCAAATATAACTTGTGTACCGTGCAGCGTTTGGCAGCACTGGGCACAGCCCTGCAGCCGGAACGGGCGGCTGATTTTGCTGCACTTTCCGAATTGGCCGAACAATTGGACGCGGACGGCGTATGCTGCCGCGTCAGCCAGCTGGCTGTGAATGGCTGTGATCTGATGGCGGCAGGTGTCCCGGCGGGGCCGGGCATCCGCAAAGTGCTGGAAGCGCTGCTGGACGGTGTGATCCGGGAAGAATATCCCAACGAGCGGCAAGCCCTGCTGGCCGCAGTGCAGCAGCTCGCTGCGTCTTGACAAGCTCTTTTTTCAGAGTTACTATTATACTACTGTTTTAGTGTGTTGAATGCACCAAAGGAGAACTTATGACCACACAGACCCCTGATTCAAAGCCGCGTGCCCTCATTGCCATGAGCGGCGGCGTGGACAGCTCGGTGGCGGCATGGCTCATGCAGCAGGCAGGCTATGACTGCACCGGCATCACCATGCGGCTCACCCGCAACGAAACGCTGGGACAGTCCGGCTTTCACACCTGCTGCTCGGAAAAGGACATCGAGGACGCGGCAGAGGTGGCGTATGCCATGGATATCCCGTACGAGGTGCTGGATTTCACGGCCGACTTCCGGGAACAGATCATTGAAAAATTCGTCCGCGTGTATGAGGCGGGCGGCACGCCGAACCCCTGCATCGACTGCAATAAATATATGAAGTTCCGCCATCTGCTGGACTGGGCCCGGGCACACGGCATGGAGTATGTGGTCACGGGCCACTATGCCCGGGTGGAGCAGGACGAGGCCACCGGCCGTTTCCTGCTCAAAAAGGGGCTGGACGAGGGCAAGGACCAGAGCTACGTGCTCTACAACCTCACTCAGGAGCAGCTGGCGCATATCCGTCTGCCGCTGGGCGGCCTGCACAAGACTGAGGTGCGCGAGATCGCGGAGCAGCACAAATTTGTCAATGCCCGCAAGCACGACAGTCAGGACATCTGCTTCGTGCCGGATGGCGACTATGCCCGCTTTATGGAGGACTTCACCGGCAAACACTACCCGGCAGGTGATTTTCTGGATGAGAGCGGCAGGGTGGTGGGCCCCCACAACGGCGCGGTGCGGTACACCATCGGCCAGCGCAAGGGGCTGGGCCTTGCCATGGGGGCACCTGTGTACGTCTGCGGCAAGGACATGCAGGCAAACACCGTCACGGTAGGGCCGGAGGAGATGCTGTTCGACCGCATCGTGTATGCGGACGAGGTGAACTGGATCGCCATTCCGGAGCTGACCGGGCCGCTGCGGGTCACAGCCCGCACCCGGTACCATCAGGTGGAGCAGGCCGCCACCGTCTACCCGGCGGAGTGCGGCTTCCGGCTGGAATTTGACCAGCCCCAGCGCGCCCCTACGCCCGGTCAGGCCGTGGTGCTGTATCAGGGCGACACCGTGCTGGGCGGCGGCACCATTACGAGAGTGGAAAAGTAACAAGGAGAACAAAATGCAAAATCAGTATTCCCGCACGCAGTTGCTGCTGGGCGCGGAAGCTATGGAAAAACTGCACAATTCCCGCGTGGCGGTGTTCGGCATCGGCGGCGTGGGCGGCTACACGGTGGAAGCGCTGGCGCGCAGCGGCGTGGGGGCACTGGATCTGATCGATGATGATAAAGTCTGCCTGACCAACCTCAACCGCCAGATTATCGCCACCCGCAGCACGGTAGGGCAATATAAGGTAGATGTGGCTGCGCAGCGCATCCACGACATTGACCCGGACATCAGGGTGACCACCCACCGGTGCTTCTTTGGCCCGGAAACACAGGACCAGTTCGACTTTACCCAGTACGACTATGTGGTGGATGCCATTGACACCGTTACCGGAAAGCTGGCGCTGGTGATGAAGTGCAAGGAGGCAGGCACCCCCATCATCTGCTCCATGGGCGCAGGCAACAAGATGGACCCGACCCGCTTTGAAGTGACCGATATCTACAAGACCTCGGTCTGCCCGCTGGCCAAGGTGATGCGCACCGAGTGCCGCAAGCGCAAAATCAAGCACCTGAAGGTGGTCTACTCCAAAGAGCCTGCCATGACCCCCATCGAGGATGACGCTATCAGCTGCAAGAATCACTGCATCTGCCCTCCGGGCACCCAACGCAAGTGCACCCAGCGCCGCTCGGTGCCGGGCTCCAATGCCTTTGTACCCTCGGTGGCCGGCCTGATCATCGGCGGCGAGGTGGTAAAAGACCTTGTGGGCTTTGTACCGATGAAGAGGTAAAACAGACTGCAGACTCCTGCTGTGTGGGACGATTTGAAATGCGCTCCGCGTTGCTTTGCGCATAAGCTAAGGAAATTATATTTTTGATTTTGGGGTTCAGAAACGCCTGCGGGCGTTTCTGAACCCCATTTTCATGGGCGGGGGTCGTGGAGGAAAGGCTTGTGCTTGCGGGCAGAACGTTAACTCCGCCGCGCGAATGTTTCCACAGGAAACCAGCGCGGCAGCTTCCGCTTTCGGTTATGACTCCTCCCGTGAAAAGGCAATTCTGGAAAATCCGCAGATTTTCCAGAATTGCGAAATAAAATAATAATTCCGCTGAAAATGGTCAGAGCATCAGCGGAGACCATTTGAAATCGTATTTTTTGCGATGCAGCGTTCCATAACATAAATTCGCAACTAATTTGCATTTTGGTATTGCAATTGGAGAGAATATCGTGTATAATCATCCCTGTTCGAAAATGCAACCAATTTGCAATTTACTAAAATGAAGCGACGAACGGTCGTTTTTAGGAGTGTATATGGAACTGTTTCTGGATGTTCTGGGCGAATCTCTGGTGGATACCGCCAAGATGCTGCCCTTCCTGTTTTTGGCTTATCTTCTGATCGAGTATATCGAGACCCGCCACGGTGAGCGCATTGAAGCACTGCTGGCAGGCGGCGGGCGCTGGGGCGCGATTCCGGGCGCGGTGCTGGGCTGTGTGCCGCAGTGTGGCTTCTCGGCCATTGCATCCAACTTCTACTCCTCCCGCGTCATCACGCTGGGCACCCTGATGGCCGTCTACCTTGCCACCAGCGACGAAGCCATCCCGCTGCTGGTATCCATGCCGGCCTACTGGGATAAGCTGGCTGTGCTCATGGTCATCAAGGTGGTATACGCCATTGTGGTGGGCTTTGTGCTGGATTTTGTGCTGCGCGGCGTGCTGCCCAAATCGCTGCGCGGCGGCTACACCGGCCATGCCGACGAGGTGGACTGTCACGAGGAGCACAGCGACGAAGAGGGTAAGCCCGCCCCCATCTGGAAAGCGGCCCTGCGCCACACGCTGGAGATCTTTGTGTTCATTTTTGCGTTCAGTCTGGTGTTCGGCCTGATCGTGGAAGGCGTGGGCGAAGATGTGTTTGCAGACCTTCTGGGCAGCATGGGCTTCTTCCAGCCGGTAGTGGCCGCACTGGTGGGCCTGATCCCCAACTGCGCCGCCAGCGTGCTGCTGACCCAGCTGTATGTGGAGGGTGCTCTGCGCTTTTCCAGTCTGGTGGCGGGCCTTTGCACCGGTGCAGGCGTGGGCCTTGCGGTGCTGTGGCGCACCAATCCTTCGTGGAAGCAGAACCTGTTCATCACCGGCCTGACATGGGGTGCAGGCGCATTCCTCGGCGTGGCAATGCAGGTGGTCGTGGCCGTGTTTGCGTGATCCCGAGAAGAAGCTGCAAAGAAAACGGCATCGTGAAACAAAATAAGGCTATTGCATGGAATTCTGTGCAGTAGCCTTATTTTTATGCCCAAATGCACCCCAATTTTAAAAAAGTATGGTATACTGGTACAAAACTCAGTTCCATAGGGGAGAATAGAATGCAATATAAGATTCTGGCAAGCGATTACGACAACACACTGGTGCCCTTTGGCGAGGGCAAGCCGCGTCAGAAGGTGGTAAAAGCCATCAAAAAGCTGCAGGCCGCAGGCGGCAGATTTGTGCTCAGCACCGGACGTGCGTATCCGTGCGTCAACCTCAAAGGCCAGCTGGGCGGCATCCGGTTCGATTATGCCATCACCTGCAACGGTGCCTGTGTGGTGGACCGCGAGGGCCGCATCGTGGCCGAGCACCCGCTCACCGCTGAGGAAATGTACGCGCTGGTGGATTTCTGCGAGGATTATAACTATCCGCTGCAGTTCAATTTCAGGGATGCCTGCTACGCCTACTGCGAGTATGAATATCTGCACAGGGGCTATCAGCAGATGAACAGCATCGGGCTGGACTGTATGGACGGCGAAGATCAGGACCGCCACCTGATCGACATGCCCCACGCGGCCTTTGCGGCCATGCCGCCGGAGCGTGTGGCGGACTTCAACGCCAAGTACGGCCATCTGGGCCTGCACTGGATGCAGGTGGGCGCGCAGAATGCCGACGGCCTGTGCTACTACGACATCGTGCGCGGTGGAATGGACAAAGGCGTTGGCCTTGCCGACCTGTGCGAAAAGATGGGCCTGACACTGGCCGATGCCGTGGCGGCAGGCGATTCTGCCAACGATGTGGCTATGCTGAAGGCAGCGGGCCTTGGCTGCTGCATGGCAAACGGCACGCCGGACGCAAAGGCTGCCGCCGACCGCATCATTGGCGATGTGCGGGAGGACGGCCTTGCCGACCTGATCGATGAGCTGTGGTTCGACGGCCCCAGAGCAGAGCCGTCCGGCCGCGACCTTGGCTCGCCTTGGGATAAAATTGAAAGTGCAGGCGGACAATGAGCTTTGAACCGGTGTATAACGAACACAGCCGGGCGCTGATCCTGGGCACATGGCCCAGCCCCAAAAGCCGGGAGATGGCCTTTTACTACGGCCACCCGCAGAACCGCTTCTGGCCCATGATGGCCGCGCTGACCGGTGAGCCGGTGCCTGCCCGTGAGGACATTGAAGCCAAAAAGCAAATCATCCTGCGCCATGGGCTGGCCCTCTGGGACACGCTGGAACGCTGCACCATCACCGGCGCAGCGGACGCTTCCATCAAGGATGCAGTGCCGAATGATATTGCCGCTCTGCTGGCAAAGGCACCCATCGAAGCAGTATTCTGCAACGGAGCCACCGCATACCGGATCTATACAAAGTATCTGCAGCCGGTGTCCGGCATTGCAGCGGTAAAGCTGCCCAGCACCAGCCCGGCAAACGCTGCCTGCCGCCCGGAAAAGCTGCGCGAAATCTGGGGCGCGGCTCTCTTGCCGTGGATCAACAAATGATGGCCAGGTTGTAAATTATCCGTGAAAGCCTTGCGTTTTTCGCGGGGTGCGGTATTATGGATGACATAAGGGGCAATGCCCCGGACAAGGAGAAGAAACATGAGCAAGATCATCCGCACCAGAAAGCCCAGCGTTCTGCCATTTTATGCAATGGCACTGGTCTTTTTGGTATTGTGCGCGGTACTGCCGGTGTATAAGCTGTGGGCGCTGCTGGCGGCGCTGGGCGGTGCATTTGTGGCCTTTGGTGCGGCACAGAAGGTCTGCCCGCCCCGGGTGGTGGAGCACGAAGTGCCTTTCCACACCGGTGTGGAGGATGTGGACGCGATGCTGACCGACATTCAGCAGAAACTGGATACCCTGCACACCCTCAACGAGCAGCTGCCGGACCCGCAGCTCTCTGCCGCCATGACCCGCATGGAAAAGGCGGGCCGCTCCATTGTGGAAGCGGTGGAAGCAAACCCGGAAAAGGCAAAGCAGGTGCGCAGGTTTGCAAACTATTACCTGCCGGATGCGGTGAACGTTCTGCAGCAGTATGCAAAGCTGGCAAAGCAGGGCGTGCGCGGCGAGAATGCCGCAGCCATCCGTACCGAGGTGGAGCACAATGCTGCTTCCATTGCCACGGCGTTTGAAAACCAGCTGGATGCCCTGTACGCCGCCGAGAGCATGGACCTTTCTGCAGATATCACGGTGCTGCAGAACATGCTCAAAGGGCAGGGCCTGAGCTAAAAAAGGTAAACGGTATTTGGAAAGGAAGGAATCTCTTATGGCTGATAATACATTCAACTTTGACCTCGATGCACCCGCAGTACCCACCCTGACGCTGGACCCCACCCCGGCAGAAGAGGAAAAGGCAGCACCCGCCCAGCAGGAAGCTGCCGCACCGGAGCAGCCGCAGGTGAACCTGACCCCGGAAGAACAGGCCATGGTGGATCAGTTTGCTGAAAAGATCGATATTACCAACAGCCAGCAGGTGCTGCAGTACGGTTCCGCCTGTCAGAAGAAGATCGGCGATTTCTCCGAGGCTGCGCTCTCCAAGGTGTCCACCAAGGATCTGGGCGAAGTGGGCGATATGATCACCAGCCTGATCGGTGAGCTGAAGAGCTTTGATGCAGGCGAGGAAGAAAAAAAGGGCATCCTCGGCTTCTTCAAGAAGAAGGGCGACCAGCTGGATGCCATGAAGATGAAGTACAACAAGGCCGAGACCAACGTGGAAAAGATCCAGTCCATGCTGGAGGGCCATCAGGTGCAGCTGCTCAAGGACATCGCCATGCTGGATAAGATGTATGATCTGAACATGGCCTACTTCAAGGAGCTGAGCATGTATATTCTTGCCGGCAAAAAGAAGCTGGCCGATGTGCGCGCAAACGAGCTGCAGCAGGCCATGGATAAGGCCAAGGTTTCCGGCCTGCCGGAGGATGCACAGGCGGCTCGTGATCTGGCCGACCAGTGCGAACGCTTTGAGAAGAAGCTCTATGATCTGGAGCTGACCCGCAACATCAGCCTGCAGATGGGGCCGCAGATCCGCCTTTTGCAGAACAACAATACCATGATGGCAGAAAAGATCCAGTCTACCATCGTCAACACCATCCCGCTGTGGAAGAACCAGATGGTGCTGGCATTGGGTCTGGCCCACAGCCAGCAGGCCATGCAGGCCGAGCGTGCCGTTACCGATATGACCAACGACCTGCTCAAGAAGAACGCCGAGGCCCTCAAGATTGGTACCATCGAGACCGCCAAGGAGTCCCAGCGCGGTGTGGTGGACATCGAGACCCTGCAGCAGACCAACAAGAGCCTGATCGAGACGCTGGACGAACTGAACAAGATCCAGAGCGAGGGCCGCGCAAAGCGTGCCGCCGCCGAGCAGGAGCTGAACCGCATCGAGGACGAACTGAAAGCAAAAATGATGGAGATCCGGAGCTGAAATGGCAAACGCAGATTTTTCGCAAAAACAGAACAGCACTCCCGGCGGTTTTGACGCGGGCAGCTATCGTGAAAAGGCCCGGCCGGCAGAAACGGTGCGCCTGACCCCTTTGCAGCAGAAGCTGGCGGGCGCGGAAGCAAAGCTGCCCGCCACCCTTTCCACCCGGGCGGTGGCGCTGGCCCTGAGCGTGGTGGTGATGCTGGCGGCCTTTTTGGGCTTTGGCAGCGCCAAGCTGCGCAGCCGGTACAACGAAGCCCGCAAATGGTACACGGTGGGTGTGGCGGCAGACAATGGCTATAACCTCAGCGAGGAGCTGACCACCCGCATGAACACGGCGGCGAACATCATCACCACCGCCGGCAACACGCTGGGGGCCGACAGTGCCGAGGTGCAGGCTGCACAGACCGCGCTGAACGACTTCTCGGCCTGTCTGGAAGCGGTGCAGAACGGCGGCAAAGCGCAGGCTCTCACCTCGCTGCCCTATTATCAGGGCAGCACGATGCATGCACTGTATCAGGCCAACGAGGTGCTGGGTTCGCGGATCGACCAGCTCTATGCAAAGCTGCAGGAGCAGGCTGCAGACCCCATGAAGATGGGCGCAGTGCAGGGGAAGTACGGCCAGTTCAACAGTGCGGCTACCATCATCGGCACCCTGCAGTACAACGATGCCGTTTACGACTACCAGAAAGAGACCGGCGGCTTTCCGGCCAGTGTGCTGGGCAGCATTGCCGGGGTAAAGGAGGTTGAACCCTTCGCATGAAAAATTTTGCAAAGCGCGTGAGCGCTCTGGTGCTGGCCCTTGTAGTGGGCGCAGCGGCCCTGTGCCCGGCGGCATTTGCCGCCGCCAGCTTGCCGGATCTGCCCAGAGATCAGTGTGTGGTGGATGATGCCAACGTTCTGAGCGACAGCACCACCCAGACCATCGTTGATCTGAACAACCAGCTGCAGTCCAGCTGCAACGGAGCACAGATCGGCGTACTGACTGTAGATTATACGGGTAATTATTCCACTGAGGATTATGCAACACAGGCCTTCAACGCCTGGGGCATCGGCTCGGCTTCCGAGAACAACGGTGTGCTGATCCTGCTGGTGATGGAATCGCCCATCTACGAGGATGGCGATTACTACGTGACCTACGGCGACGGCTTCCGCAACACCACGCTGGAAAGTCAGGCCAGTGCCCTCGCTCAGACCATGGAAGGTGATTTTGTTAACCGCGATTACAGCGATGCAGTAATCACCTGTGCCAACAATGTGGCCGACACCATTGCAAGTGTTTATGGGGTAAATCTGAACAATGGCAGCTACGACGACGGCAGCTACGCGGAGCCGGACGACGGCCCCACCACCTTTGGGGATATCGTTCTGGGTATCGTGATCCTGTTCATGTCCCTGATGGTGATGCTGATCATCGTACTGTTCGTGTTCCGGGTGTTCATTGCACCCATCGGCCACGCAGCAGGCTGGAACTGGGGCCCCTTCGCATGGGGCTACATGGCAGGTTCGGCCCGTCGGCACCGTCCCGGCCCGCCGCCCCCTCCGGGCCCCGGCTTCGGCCCCGGATACGGCCCGGGCTATGGCCCCGGCCCCCGCAATGACC
>OODF01000662.1_pt1 | contig 19928 bp, 12 predicted proteins | sample 1671431 | NCBI WGS metagenome assembly OODF01 (sample SAMN06348156, study PRJEB24527) | human gut metagenome | biome: human gut; feature: ankylosing spondylitis patient; material: feces | host: Homo sapiens | place: China | collected 2015-10 | reverse complement strand
GCCTCTTCAAGAATAAGATCGGGATGACGCCTACCGAGTATAAAAAAGCCTTACATGTGAATTAAATTAACTATTTGCGGCAATCGGTCCCAATCCCGTACAAAAAACTTACTTTAAGCCCTTTTATTCAATAAATTCATCTAATTTCGCGTCATTTATAAACGACACGTCTCTATGAATAATGATAAGATCGTCACACCCAGCTTTTGCTATATACTAGCGGCGAATTTCCTGCTTTTTTTCGCTTTCTATCTAATCCTGCCGATCTTACCTTTTTATCTGAAGGAAGAATTCATGATCGGGAAGTCTATGATCGGGTTTATCTTGTCGTGCTATACGCTAGCGGCGCTCTGTATCCGTCCGTTCGCCGGATATTTGCTGGATACTTTCGCCCGCCGTCCCTTATATCTGGTGGCTTATTTCATTTTCACCGCCATATTTGGCGGATACATGGTAGCCACGGCGCTTACCCTCTTTATCGCCTTACGCGTCGTACACGGTTTCGCCTTCGGCATGGTGACGGTGGCCGGAAATACGATACTGATCGACATCTTGCCCTCCTCCCGCCGTGGGGAAGGTATTGGCTATTACGGCCTAGCCAATAACATCGCCATGAGTTTCGGGCCGATGATCGGTCTGTTCATGCAAGGGAACTTCACATACGACGTGATCTTTTCCTGCTCGTTGCTATCCGGAAGCCTTGGTTTTATCATGGCCTATATGGTCAAGACTCCTTATAAGCAACCGGTCAAACGAGAACCGATCTCCCTAGACCGCTTTTTCTTGGTGAAGGGAACTTGGGCGGGTATCTCCCTATTATTGCTCTCCATTCCTTATGGTATGACTACCACTTATGTAGCGATGTACGCCGCTGAGATCGGGATCAGCGTAAACTCCGGACTTTATTTCACCTTTATGGCCGTGGGACTCGCCGTCTCCCGCCTGTTCTCCGGACGGCAAGTGGATAAAGGACGGATCACGCTTGTTATCTCCCTCGGGATGTATTTGGCGGCGGCCACATTCTTTCTTCTTGCGGCGCTCAAGGAGTTGATGCATTGGAATCCGGTATTTTCCTCTTATCTCTACATAGGTATAGCCCTCTCGCAAGGCGTGGCGTTCGGAACCATGTTCCCTGCTTTCAACACGCTTTTCGTGAATCTGGCACCCAATAACCAGCGGGGTACGGCCACGTCTACATATCTAACTAGTTGGGATGTAGGTATCGGTATCGGGTTGATGGCCGGGGGCAGCATCGCACAAGAGCTAGGTGGCTTCAACTACGCCTACCTGTCCGGCGCTTGCCTTACGGTATTGTCTACGTTTTTCTTTTTGTTCAAGGCAGGGCCGCATTTCAACCGGCACAAGCTAAGATAAGCGTCACGTTATAAAGAAACCTTAAATTCCCCCGAGCGTATCCGCTCATTCAGTTCTTTCACCAAATCCTTATATTGATACCGGTTACCGCAGGTATGAATCTCTGTTAGCGGGTGTTTATCGATTACCTTCTCCAGTAATTCGGAGCGAGACGGCGTAGATGGCAAGGCCGCGTATTCCTCGTACGTGTAAGACAAGAAAGCCACGTTGCGCCCGATACCCCGGTTATCCAACAGATAGCCATCGGCCAAAGGAGTCGGGTAGGGATACTTATTCCCCACTTTCACATCGCTTACCGCCGGATACGAGACAATCGTCTGGCCATCCTCACTCAATCCAACCGGGACATGACGGCTATAATCTTTCGCCGTCTTATAGATCACCACAGGAGGAGCCGCTTGCACGGAGGAAGAAATCCGTCCGGAAGAAGCTGGTGTCGGCACCATTCCGGAAAACCGGCTGTCGGTCGTTTCTAACCCGGCAGCCTGCTTCCGACTGGAGGAACAACTGATCCCCCAGCAGGAAGCGATGAAGCATAAAGCCATAATCCCTTTTTTCATTTTTGCATTTTCTCTGTTATCGCATAAAGATCTCCCGTGAAGTTAAAACTTTCCGGTACCTGTCACAATACTATTTTCTTCTCCGCCCAACCCTGTTCGATACGGACTTTCAACACATAGATCCCCCCGGATAAACCAGCGGTAGAAAGGACGGCCCCCGTCCCGTTCATCACGCCCGTAGAGCAAAGCCTGCCCGATACATCGTATAAGTAAGCCTCATGGAGCGGAGACGTGAAGGATACGGACAGACGGCCTTCTCCCGCCAGGACCCGAAGCTTATCATCAACCGCCAATGGATGGATGCCTGTGGGAACGCCTTCCACGGTTACAAATACCTCTGTTCCTTTTATAAAATAGAGACCATCAGATACCACACTATACGCAGCCAGCACGTAGCGACCCGGGGATAGGTTTACTTTTATTTGAGTACGTACCTCTTTCTCTTCCCCTGACTGAAAGTAAGCGCCTTCAATAGACAAGTCCGTATATTCCCCCGTAGACAACGAATGCGCCATGAAGACTATCATCGGATTACGCTCATAGGCGCTCTCGTTGCGAATCACCGTGCACAACACGTTCGAGCCATCCACTACCAAGCTCTCTTCCGAATAGACAGAACGCGTCCCTGTATATTCATCAGCGTAGGATATCACCTCTATCAAGGAATCCGTCGCCAACAAATGGATTTCGTTATTCCTCACCCTTGAAGGGGTTAGCTCCCGCCACTCCTTTTCGCCAGATACACGATACAACGCCCTCAACCCGTATAGACCCGGATCCAAGTATAATGGATCAGTCTTCCACAAAAAAGAAGGTGAAACCACAGCTGGACTTATAACGCCCTTTTCCTTATAAACGATCTTGGATAGACTATCTCCGGTAAAGACTCCTAGAGCAAGTTCTAGCTCCTTCTCGGAGGAGGCATCTAGCTGTAAGGCATATTCAATGCCCAAAGAATCACCTTGCGAGATCGATGGACGATCTACATTCACCGAATTAACATTCAACGACAGATAAGGCTCGCTCGCCTCCGTGGGTTTCTGGAAACCGATAATCATATCTTGACCATAAGAGAATCCGCTATACGTTTTAATATATGGATTCAGCACATCCAGCTCGAAGAAACCGTTAGCGGCTCCTCCCCAACCCCAATTGATATGGAACAGGCCGTCCTTATCATAGCCATCGCAAACAAAGGCATGCCCACCACTCGTAGACGTCCCCCCGTACAAGACCGGACGTTTGGCCGCGAGCTCGACCTTCAACAACCTTTTCCAGCCTGCGGTCATATAATAGTCACGATGCAGACATAGCAGATTTTTATCATAATTAAGATTCTCGATCAATCCCTTGGCCATATATTCGTCCATAGTTCCGCTGCCAGCAGCAGAATAGAGCATATTACCAGCCACGCCCACAGCATACATCAACTCGGCGACAGCCTTATCTTGAACGGCGGTGGAAGTAGAGTCGTACACATCCAGCATATTCTTCCAGTCAAACGTATAGCCACTTAAATCCACGGGGAAAACAGTCTCGTTCACATTTTCCTCTCCCATTCGATATTGCCCTTTACCTACCGCTTTCTCCGGCCATTGGTGGTAATTCATGATCTGGACGGCAGCCGTAGCCACACAACCCGTCGCTGAACGCTTATCCCCATCCAACGGGCAAAGACTATTGTAAGGAGCGCCTTGATCCCATTTCGTCTGTATCAACGGCTCCACTCGCTCCGGAAACCCATCGTCTGAACGCGGAGACGAAACATTCTCCGGAAACACCTGTTCAAGCTGCGTATGGGCATGATCGATCTGGCGCTCGTATTCCTCAAACCAACTCCTCATGTTCGACGGCATATCTCCCGGATCGAAAGAGCCCGACAGGGAGTAACCCAGCACCGGGGCGACACGGTCGTCGCCCGACACCATCACGAAACCATCCCCTTCCCCTACATTATAGATATAGTAATACGGATCGGACGACACGGAACGCAGGCCACTCCCCTCTCCCGTATACACCAACCGAAAATCGGATCCCGGGGCCGAGCGTAACATACCCTGTCCCTCATAAAAAGAGCGGGCCATCCTCAACGCCTCCGCCTCAGTACGCTGACTGGCCTCCAACGAGAAGGCCACGCTCACGACACACAATAAACATAACAGTAATCTTTTTTCCATCTATTATTTGTTTTTGACACTCGCAATGTACGCCTTTATTTAATGACGAATCCTTCCTCACAACCTTGAGTTGTGACATTCAGTCCTTAGTTTATGTCATTTGATACAAAATAACCAACGGGGTATGACCGTTTCCATACGGCTCTTTCATTTAACCATCCGTCTTTGCCAAGCTGGAATACAGGGATCCCCAATAAAATTCCGTACAATAAGCTCGTAAAAAGGAGACCGCATATAACACATTGATAATCAACACTCCAAAAACAGAATGATCTTTTCCGGAAAACACGTACATGTTTTCGCGAAAAGTCGTACATGTTTTCCGGAAAAGTCGTACGTGTTTTCCCGGGATCCTTCCTCCGAAAACAAAAGCGCATGATAAAATTCACAAGAAGCGAAACTCCCATCACTTGTATATCCCCTGTTTTTTACTTAATATCGCGTAACGATAATCAAGCTGATAAGATGAAAATAATAGCAGATAACACGGTTCCTTACCTAAAAGGGATCTTGGAGCCAATAGCGGACGTATCCTACCTTGACTCCAAAGAGTTTACACCCACTAACATAAAAGACGCGGATGCCTTGATCGTACGTAGCATAGATAAATGTACACGCGAGCTATTGGAAGGTAGCCGGGTTCGCCTCATCACGACAGCCACGATCGGGTACGACCATATCGATATCCATTATTGCGAGAAGGCAGGGATCACGTGGAAGAACGCCCCGGGTTGCAACGCCGCTTCCGTGGGGCAATATGTATTATCCTCTTTGGTAGCCGTCGCCCTCCGCAAAGGAGAGAGACTAGCAGGGAAGACTATCGGTATCGTTGGCGTAGGCCATGTAGGGAGTATCGTGGAGATGCTATGCGAGGCCATGGGGATGCGTGTGCTTCGCAATGACCCGCCCCGTGCCGAGCAGGAAGGTGAGGATGGATTCGTATCCTTGGACACGATCGCGAAAGAGGCGGATATCATAACCTTGCATGTGCCGTTGACCAAAGAGGGACGTTTCGCCACCCGCCATCTCGCCGATCATGCTTTTTTCGACAGATTGGAACGAAAACCATGGTTTATCAACAGTTGCCGGGGTGCCGTACATGATACGCAGGCCTTATCGCAGGCCAAACGAACCGGCAAGGTCAGCGAACTGATCATCGATTGCTGGGAGAACGAACCGGATATCGACCGGGAATTACTGTCGGAAGCCACGATCGCCACTCCTCATATAGCCGGTTTCTCCGCCGACGGGAAGGCGAACGGGACACGAATGTGCTTGGAGAATATCGGACGATTCTTCGATATCCAGATCGAGAAAATAAAGGAAGTGGCTCCCCCCGCTCCATCCGATCCCGTAATCGAGCTGAGCCAATTCACCAAGAACCGGATAGAAGGAGCTATCTTGCAAAGCTTTAATCCGCTAATAATCGACAAGAGGCTAAGAGACACCCCGGAGCACTTCGAGTGGTTTCGGGCGCATTATGATCATCCCCGGGAATTCGCGGCCTATCAGATAAAGGATGCGACAGCAGAGGAAACAGGATCTCTCAAGAAATTAGGTTTCCGCTAATCTTCCCGCGAGACCCCGTCGAGTCCATATCTCCACCCGTGCAGAAATTATTAAAAGACGAGATGAGAATTCCATACGTAAAAAAAGGGCGGGCATCGTGCGTTTACGAGACCCGCCCTTTATAAAATCAGAGATTTAGAATCTCAGCTTATATTTCTGATCGTCGATCACGATAATGTAAGAACCGCCAGCCAAAGAAATCGTTTGGTTACCGATAACCTCATCCACCGCACGGACCAACACGCCATTCAACGTATAGACCCAAACCTTAGCCTTCACAGGAGTGTAAAGATGCAGAATGCCATCCGCACCCCAGACCTTAACGCTGTCATCATCCACCTCGGCATTACCTGTCGGCGTATTCTCCGCGATGCCTTCGATCGTAATCGTGACATCCTCGGAAATATTGGCGATAGTGTACGTACCGTTCTCGCTCGGGGTCACTACCTGTCCGTTCGCTTTCACTTCCGGCTTGGATTGATCGTAAGCGGGATCCAATGTCAAGGAGAAGCTGAAAGAGGAACCTTCGTATTCCCAGTATGTACCCGCTGCCGGAGAGGTGGTGGCACCTTCTACGCTTGGCAAGGTGATACCGTAATAGGTAGGCTCGGGAGCAGGTTCGCTGATCGTGAAGTAGTGATATAAAGTAACAGCATGAGGATTCTCTTTAGAACCTTCTTCAATTCCTGTTATCCATTCCTCCGCATACACCTTAACACGATATTTTCCTTCTTCCAATCCCGTATATGTATAAGCTATCTCGCCACTTTGCGGAGCACTCCATTCCGATGTGCCTTCCGCAGAACGCATTACGCTATTGTGATAAGCTACCCATTCTCCATCTACCAAATGTTCTAAAGCTTCATCTTCTGGTATCACCTCATAGTTGCCAAAGAAGAAATCGAAATTAACCTTTAAGATATAACCATTCCATGCAGGTAACTCATATCCGGTGATATCCACCATTGTCAAACCTTTGGAGTCTACCACATTCTGGATCGTACCGGTCTCATCCGTGAATTTACCGGCGTTGCGAACCATAGCTGTCAGCTTGTCAAATTGATCACCTTTTTGTAAAGTAACGGAAGCATTTTCGAAGATATTCAATTCACCCAGTTTATTCTCTCCATTTAAAGTAATCTCATACGAGCCTTCAGTGAAAAGACTGGACGTGTATTCCTCATATCCTTCAGCCTCCTTCAATTGGACATTATTCAAGGTTACTTCGACTGGAGATGCTGTACCTTTGTCTTTGACAAATATCAGCATATTGGCATCCTTATACTCTTCGCTAGTTCCCTCAATGGAGGCGGTGGTTCCATCAATCGTCTTGATGGTTAGCTTGTCTCCTAAGTCAACGATTTCAAACATGAAGTATAAAGTAGCGTTATGCGCTTCATATTCTATATCAGTGGAGGTTACCTTCATGCGATAAATACCTGTCTTCGTAGTCGTAAGATTGAGTACGGCCTCGGCAGATTGGTTCGGGTTTTCTGCTGTTTCCCCCGCACGCCATTGTAATTGTGATAGTGCGTCTACCCACTTACCATTAACAAGTTTTTCTCTCTTAGGATCTCCCAATGGTAAGTAATCACCCGTCGATGAATTGCCTACCGCTCTTAGGGTAACGCTGATAGCATCTCCGACTTGATAGATAATCGTATCCGTAAATTCGATCATCGTATGGTTTTCCAAATCTTTGACTGAAGATACCGTGGCGGTCTCGTCCGTGAAAGAGCCACCGTTACGAACGGAGGAGATGAATAGCTTATCGCTCATATTCTCATCACCTGTAGTTTCCGGTTTCAAGGTCATTGTTGAACCTTTTGCCAATTGAATCGAACCTAAGTCGTTTGTCCCTTTCAATGTGAGATTTACTTTTGCTCCTTCTTCTACGTTTACGGAAGGTGTTTCAACAGCATGTTCCGAGATCTCGATGTTTTCCAATGTTGCGTCTTTTTCGCTTCCATCCTTACCGGCTGTGATCAATAGGCTTGGTATGACAGTGGTGTTATTTGCTTCTCCCAATGCCAGCTGATCATTATTGATCTCGAATTCGCTAGCGATAAGTTCATAAGGTTGGCTATACCAAATTGTCTTGCAAGTTGGCGTGTTTTTATCATTAGTCGTTTCGATTTTGAAACGATAGGTTCCTTTTATGGCTGTCGTAAAAACGTAAGACGCACGTAAAGTCCACTTCTCGGTCTCGTCTCCTTGGGTGGATCTCAATTCCGGATTCTCATTCTCGGATTCACCGCCTTTGATCTCATCATAATTCATCCATTGGCCGTTTCGGTAAGTTTCTACGATGATTTTCTTGTAGAAAGACTTGATCGCATATTGGAAAGAGATACTTTTTAGTTGAGTACCATCCGGTGCGGTGATATCTGCATTGGGCTTAATTTCCTGTATCCATAATCCGGCCGGACCTAAAATCATGCCTTTGTTTCCTGTCTCGTCCGTGAAGGTTCCCTCGTTATAAATAGTCGTATTCTCCAATTGAGCGTCGCCTTCCTGCTTGAGTACCATCGTCCCATGATTACGCAAGATGCCTAGCTCGCTGTTCGTACCCGTCAGCGTAAGCTCCAGATTAGAGTACAAGCCAACTGAAAAACCTGCTGCATTTTCTTCTGTTGTACAGGGATCCGCATGTACGTTGTCCATGCTTACTTTCGTTGCCTCGGTGATATTACCATTATTCAATGCGATCGCATTGTAGTGGACATCTTTTAAAGTTTCATTACCTGTGATCTGTAGAAGATTGATTTCTTTTGAATACAATTCCGCGTATCCGTTATTTTTATCGTCTTTATAAACCCACTTTAACCGATAGGTTCCGCTTTCCGATACGCTGAATGCGATGTGTTCAGCCAATGCGTCTTTTATTGCTTCATCGTCTTTCCAATTCTCACCCTCTTTTTTTTGCAGGCTGACTTCCATCTCTGGATCAAGTGTCTCTTTTTTTATCTCAGAATGAATCCCCAACGTGCCCATCTTGGAATACCCTTCCGCTTGTTGGATCTCAAACGAATGAGTTCCTCCTACCTTTTGTACGGATCCGGTCAAATCTATGAACCGGCCATTGTTGGTAACCGACCCGATGTTCATTTGCCTTGGAAAGCCTAAGGATAATGTCAGTTCCGCACCCTGCGCAACAGTGATACTCCCTAGATTATACTCTACGCCCTCAGCTCCGGAGAAGAATATTTCCGCGTTGCCACTTTCAACCGTGATAGTCTCGACCGTACTGTTATTCTCCAAGTAAATATCAATTCTATCCGTTGGCTCCTCAGAGTTATCTCGGATGATTAGTTTTTTCACGTTAACCTCATCCTCATATCGTACGTCTTTTGTGATAACCAGCTCATCTGTTTGCCCGGCAGCGGCCATCATATTGGGTAATCCCACCAATAACGCAAAGAGCAACCATGCTCCCCCTCTTAAATAATTAAAGTACTCTTTTTTCATATATTTATAGTTTAAATGCCTATTTCATCGTTGATTCTCTCATTCTTGCGATTTGTAAGTAGTAATGGCCTCTTCGGCTAACTTATCGTTTCCTACTTGAGTGAGCCTTAATGATTCACCGCTGGGATCAATCGTAAAACCATATTTGATTTTCGAACCTTCATCCAACAGGACCAACAAATTCCCTTCTCGTGAGGCTGAACATGTATCCGTATCGTTTACTACCACCTTACCCGAGAACATCATTTTTGCGGTCGTAGATCCCCAGCTACCGAACCTTAAGCTTTCCACCCCCGTATCCTTCTTATCATCAGTCGCCCAAGTACCAGAATTGAGCGCAGGGATTAAAATGTTAATTGTTGTTTTATTTGTAATAGAGCCAGAAGAAAAATAACTCCAATCTGATGATACTCTAGTTTTGCTTTTTGTTGAAAAAGTTCCAATAGAGGTAACAACCGGCACTTTCGCAGTTTTAGTCATGGCGTCAGCACTTAATTTAAACGCACGGAACCCAGCCTTTAACTTTGCGTAATCGACTGTATCGTTCTCCTCATATACAATAGAAGCTCTATAACTCAAAGCACCGATCTCCTTTAGCTCCGGGCAATAGAATTTCATGGTGTCTAAAAGAATCGTATTGAAAGCTTCAGCCTCTCCCGCAACAGAATCTAATGTAAATTCACACCCAAATCCATTGTAAACAACCGTAGGAGTTGGATCCGGGGTTGGCTCTGGAGTTGGCTCTGGAGTCGGGGTGATAGGATCGTCATCACCACAACTTACTACCACTAGTGCCATCGTCAACGCGACAGCGATCAATCGACAATAATTTTTCTTCATATCATTTAAATTTAACAATCCGCAAATGTAAACAAAAGACCACAGGCCAAAGGTCCAACAAACATTCACTTCATGACATTCAAGCATACAATATACAGATTGTCACATCAGACTTGTGACATTTTATCCTTTACAGACCTCCACGGACAATTTGTCGCAACAACCGGGAGACAACTTAGCTTAATAGCCATAGATAAGAAATTGAACAAGAGCTTTATTTATATCTTTGCGATATCAAACATCAGTAAACAGAATAACAAACGATATGGCTATAAAAATACTAAGCGTAGACGATGAACAGGATCTGGAAGTACTGCTAACACATTACTTCAGGCGAAAAATCAGAAAAGGAGAATACGAGTTCACTTTTGCGCATAACGGTTTGGAAGCATTGAAAATAATGGTAGAACAACCCGATTTCGATATCGTATTGAGTGATATTAACATGCCGGAAATGGATGGTCTGACCTTACTTTCGAAGATTAACGAGCTACGGAACCCGGTCCAGAAATGTATCATGGTATCCGCTTACGGTGACATGAAAAATATCCGTACGGCCATGAACCGAGGCGCATTCGACTTCGCGACCAAACCTATCGACATGGATGACTTATCCGTTACCATAGAGAAAGCGATCGAGCAAATCCAATATATAAAAGAAACCCAGAAAGAACATAACCAATTGCAATCCTTGCAAACAGATTTAGCAACCGCCGGAGAGATTCAAAAAGCGATATTACCTTACCGGTTTCCACCTTTCGCTGAACTTGCGCAAACATTGGATATCTACGCTTCCATGACTCCCGCCAAAGAAATCGGAGGAGATTTTTACGACTTTTTCCGTATCGACAAGGACAAGATCGGTTTCGTGATGGCCGACGTATCCGGCAAAGGCATCCCGGCCGCTCTTTTCATGGCGGTAAGCAATACGCTGCTCCGTTCCGTAGCCATGGCAACGGAAAGCACGAATGAATGCATGGACGAGGTGAACCGCCTATTGTGCAAGGCCAGCGTAAACTCCATGTTCGTAACGATGTTCTATGGGATCCTGAACCATAAGAGTGGAGACATCGACTTTACCAATGCCGGCCATAATCCTGCCTATATCCTACATGAAGACGGTACCGTAGAGAAAGTATCCCAGCATCCGAACTTCGTGGCAGGAGGGCTTGAGGCATTCGTGTACAAGAACGATACGGCCCATTTAAATCCCGGAGAATCCATCGTGTTATACACGGATGGAATAACAGAAGCCTTCAACGCCCAAAACGAGCCTTTCGGAGAAGGGCGTTTTGAAGACTCATTGGCCGAGCTATATTATGAGGATGCCAAAACAGTCATCGAGGAGGTACATAACGATCTCGGTGAATTTATTGGCGATACGACACAATCGGATGATATCACGATGCTTGTGATCAAGCGAAAAAAGAACTGAAATGAATAACTTCCAGAGGCGGCACATCTCGTTGACCTTGCTCTTCCTGCTTTTATTGGGAGGAGGAGGGGTATCTATGGTAAAGCTTTGGAAAGAAAATCAAACGAACAAGCAAGAACGGGCAAAATTGGTCGAGCAATTACGGCAAGCCACTGAAGCGCAGAAGGAAGCCACGGTCACCCGGCGCATCAGTACCCAACTGGAAGAGATCGCCTATCAGCAAAAAGAGATCTCAGACCAGCAGAAACAAGAGGCCGTAAACCAGACCTTGATCGCCGACCAAATGCGCGAACACGCTGAGTTGGAACGAGAGAAAGCCCTTACCGCCCAACAAGCGGCATTAAACGCTTATGACCAAATGGAGGAGCAGAAGAAGTTGGCCGAATCCCGTCGGGAAGAGGCCGTGAAAGCACAGATGAAAGCAGATACGCTAGCCCGTCTTGCCTTGGGACGCTCCTTAGGGTCGCAAGCCTCAGCGCAATATACGGCCGAAAATAAAGACTTAGCTTTTTTGCTCAGTTATTCGGCATGGAAATTCACGTTTGAGAATAAAGGAGACGTATATCAACCCGCTATTTTCGACGCTCTATCGCAAACCAGTGATTTATCCAAACACTGGAGACTTCATAAGGGAGCTATATGCGACATACAATATTTCCAAAACACCCAAGGGGAATTCTTGGTATCCGCAAGTAAATACGGAGAACTGTTCCTCTGGAAAATATCCGGGAACAACCTAATCAGGCAACGCACCTTAGTCAACAATCCGGATTATGACTTTCGGAAAATACGGGTTAACCCAGAATTAAACACATTCATCGCCTTATCTTACAATAACAAACTCGTCATTATAAACCGGGAGAATAAGCTATCGGAGATACAACTTCCTATTGAGGAGCCTATCGGATTGGAACTAGCGGACAATCAGCTGTATATAGCCTCAAAGAAAGGCGACATACTAAAAACGGATCCTAACGGGTCGAAATTCACGTCCGTTTATAAACATCAAAACCCGATCACCGCCTTCAAATGGGCACAAGGTAAGCTCATGTTTGGCGATGACAAAGGAGGAATCTATATCGTAGATGAGCAAGGGAAGACAACCCTTCAATGGGACCAGATCAAGCAACCCGTCACGTACATCCAATCAGGTCCGGAAACAGGTGTCTTGGCGATCGGGTATAAAAACGGGCTGGTCGTAGGCGGAAACCCCAAGACCGGGACGTATAAGGAATTAGTAGGCCATATCTCCGCCATTACAGAGATACGGTTCATGAACGGCAAGCTATTCACGAGCAGCTTCGACGGAACCATCCGTTTATGGAATATGGACAATGAGAACAAGACCGTCTCATCGATCGTATACCAATCTTCGGCATGGATCCACACATTTGTCTTCAACAAAAACAGAGAACAAATATTTACCGGAGACGAACAAGGTAGCCTTAGCCTAGTATCCATCTCCCCGGAACACATGGCCACAGAAATAAAAAAACACTTAACCCGGAACTTCACGCAAGAGGAATGGGATTACTATATTGGAGAATTGAGCAAATATGAGACGTATAAATAGCAAAACGGCAAATAGATATGCGATCAGCCTGCTGATCGCATGGATAGGGACGCTCTTCCCCGCGTTCTCGCAAGAAGGTATGCCCTTTTTCCAAAACTATACGGCTCAAGAATACCAAGCCCATAACCGAAACTTCGATGTGGTATGCGATTCATCCGGTATCGCTTATTTCGCCAATTTCGAGGGAATCATCTATTTCAACGGAGCGGAATGGAAGAAGATACTGACACCCGGGATCTCCCGTATCACCTCCTTATGTATCGACCATTCCAATAAGATATGGGCGGGCGGGCATAATTATATCGGAAAAATATCGGCCTCACAAAATGGAACTCCCCTATTAAAATCGTACATATCCGATCAAAAAAGCACGAAAGGAAACCTCCGGATAGGCGAAGTAACTCGTATTGAGGAAAAAGGGGACTCCCTTTTATTCTTTACTCAAAATTATCGGATCATCATCCGGAAAGACTCCATACTGTCTGTGCAATCAATAACGAGCGACCCGGATAGTGAGGTGCCGGACAAACGGATACATATCGGGCAATCGCTAGCGCACACGGATGGAACGAACGGACTAGTCTTCACAAGCAATGAGAATGGACAGACATTCACTATGACGGAAGCGAATGGCTTATGCAGCAATGCCATCAACCAGATCGCTACAGATCGGAAAGGATCGTTATGGGCCGCGACAGATAACGGCGTTTTCAAGATAGCCTTCCCCTCTTTTTATTCCAGATTTACCGCAAATGAGGGACTAAGGGGCGAGGTCACGGCCTTATACCGCTACAAGCGATTGTTTTACGCAGGCACATTGCACGGGCTATTCCTATATGACAAGACGAATGCCCGCTTCAAGCAACTCCCCTTGATCACGCAATCTTGCTGGCAGCTCAAAGAAAGCCCTTCCGAAGGTTTATATGCGGTTACCAGCAACGGCCTTTTCCGGATAAATGAGGACAGGGTGGAGGCGATAAACGATTATAATACGTTCAGTTTAGCTTTCGACCCCTCGGATACGCAGACTCTTTATACAGGAGAAATCGATGGCGTCTATCGGATAAAAGGACAAAAGAAGGAGAAAATAGCGGACATAGAGAAAGTCATGAAACTTGAGTTCGCCCACGGCCAACTTTGGGCAGAGACCTTATACGGGGAAATATATCATTTAGGGAACGATCTATCTTCCCCTATATTACAAGATTCCATACATGGACTAAGAAACGCGGGGGGAAATAAATTATACATTCGCGACGGAGATTTAAATGTGCTGTCACGTTACGGCTTTCAACATTGGAATCTAGCCAAACAGAGATTCGAGAAATCGGCCCATCCATTAGACTCCTTACTGGAAACGGATCGCTGGTGGCCCGGGCTGTATGCCTCAGCCCCCTCGGGACAACAGGAATGGATCACCGGAGGAAACGGCAAGAATTTGATAGCATTCAAGAACGGGCAAGTCGATACGTGGACAAGCCAGAAATTGCATCCCATAAAAGATTACATCATACGTACCCTTTATCTGGAAGAGAACGGTGTCGCATGGCTTGGTGGCGATTTCGGGTTAGTCAAATTCAACCGGAACGAGCCGGATGACTCATTCGCACACAAGCCGGAGATCCATATCCGATCCATCCATTTGGATAATGACTCGGACTACTTCGACGGTAAGAATAGCGATATCCGGCAAATAATGACACTTCAGGTTCCCCGTTTCGGCAGTTCCATGAAAAACTTTGAATTCTCATTCTCATCCGAGGCTAATCACGTAATCAGCCCCGTCCAGTATTCCTATTATCTGGAAGGATATGAGAAAAGCTGGAGCCCATGGCAAGCCTCATCCAAGAGAGAGTACACAAACCTCTCTTATGGGACCTACATCTTTCATGTGAAAGCATTGGATGCCTTTGGACGAGAAAGCGAGGAATCCGTTTTTTCTTTTACGATCCTAAAGCCATTCTACCTGAAATGGTATTGCTTATTAGCTTATCTAGGCACGTTGATCCTGCTAATTTTCTTGTTCTTCCAATGGCGTACCCGAAAATTATTAAGAGAGAAAATGCATCTGGAGAATATTGTTGAACAGCGTACGCAACAAATCCGGGAGCAACGGGACGAGATCGCCGAGAAATCACAAAAACTGGAAATGACGCTGAAGGAATTGAACGAGGCGCAAGACCAGTTAATCCGTCAAGAGAAAATAGCCACCGTGGGCAAATTGACGCAAGGGCTGATCGACCGTATCTTGAATCCGCTAAACTATATCATCAATTTCTCCCATCTCTCCACCGTACTGCTGAAAGACATGAAAGAAGATATAGAAAACGAGGAAGAAAACGTATCCGAGGATAACTACGATGATATGCAGGAGATCCTGTCCATGTTAAACACGCACTTGATCAAGATCGAGGAACATGGAAATAGTACGTCCCGTATCCTAAAAGCGATGGAAGAGATGTTGTCCGACCATAATTGCAATTTCACGGACACAGACATCAATAAGCTAATATATAGTAATCTGAATATACTGAAAGAGTACTACCAGAAAGAGATACAGGCATCCTCCATCAGCATCTCATTCAAGCCGTCAAGTGAGCCTTTGATAATTATGGCAGACCAGCTACAATTAGGTAAGGTACTGATGAGCATGATGCAGAACTGCCTCCATGCGCTCCATAAGAAAAAGCAAAAGACAGAGTTCCATGCGGAAATGCTTATTTGGCTGGAGAGGCAGGGAGACCATGTATTGATCCATCTGCACGATAATGGTATCGGCATAGAACAAAGCATCATGGATAAGATATTCGACCCATTCTTCACGACTAAGACAACCTCGGAAGCCGCGGGTGTAGGCCTATACTTGAGCAAGGAAATCATCCTAAGCCATAACGGTTGGGTAGACGTAAGATCGACCAAAGACGAATATACGGAGTTTATCTTATCTATCCCTATACATCAATCTTTTAAACTTAGCGATCATGAGTGATATAAAAGAATTGGAACAGCAGGTTCACGACCTGCGAACACAGATCCAAAAGTCCGAGAAGTTATCATCCTTGGGGATATTAAGCGCAGGCATCGCCCACGAGATACAGAATCCGTTGAACTTTGTCATCAATTTCAGCCAGATGGCGAATGACATGGTAGATGATCTCACGGACATCCTCGAAGAGAAAGACATCGACCTAGAAGACAAGGCGAATAAAGAATTGGCAGACACGATCACGACCTTGCGCTCTTACCTAGCTAAGATAGCTGAACACGGGCACAGGGCAACCGACATCATCCAAGGGATCCTGCTTTATTCCCGAGGGAGGTCGGATGAGCTAACCCCCACCCAAATACAGAAGTTGCTCAAGGAATATGTATGGCTATCTTTCCATGCGATGCGGGCCAACCTTACGGATTTCAATGTCACGATCAAAGAAGACTATGACCCCTCCATCCCGGAGATAAAAATTATCCCCCAAGACATCAGCCGTGCCATCATCAACTTGATGAACAACGCTTGCTATGCCGTCTGGAAAAAGCAAAAGAATGCCGGAGACTCATATATACCAACAGTTACCGTAAAAGCGTATATGCAAGATAAGACCGTATACATAAGCATAGAAGACAACGGAATGGGTATGTCTGAGGAGGTAAAGCGAAAAATCTTCAACGCATTCTTCACGACCAAGCCGGTTGGGGAAGGAACAGGACTGGGCCTCTCGATCACTCGCGACATCATCGAGGAGAAACACCACGGGAAGATCGAGTTTGACTCGGAAGAAGATAAGTTCACCCGTTTCACGATTAGTATCCCGGCGAATATATGAGAAACATTACTTACCTATTATTAGCTCTCTTCCTGTCTATCCCGGGCATGCCCTACGCACAACAAACGGAAATAGACAGAAGGCAATCCTTCCTCCAAGCCGAGTCGGAATATCAAGTTGGGCATATTGATAACGCCATCAATATGCTGGGAGACCAACTCATGTCTTATAGCGGAACCTTAAAGGTTAGCGCATACCGCCTGTTGGCCTTATGCAATCTGGCCCAAGACGATTTAAATGGAGCGAATAAATATGTAGACTTACTCTTAAAAGAAGATCCCTACTACAGCATTTCCCTCAACGACCCGGAACGATTCGCCGAACTGATCCGCAACAAGAAAGAAGGAAAAGCCACCCTCGTGACGGCATCCCAACAAGCGGAGACTTTGGAAGAGGCACCTGTACCCGTGACATTGATTACCGAAGAGATGATAAGAGCGATTGGAGCCAAAAGTCTGAAAGATATATTGATAACTTACGTCCCAGGAATAACAGCGATTGAGGGAGAAGAGGCTAATATCAGTATGCGCGGAATCTATTCGTACTCACAAGAGAACATCCTAATCATGTTAAATGGACACCGGTTAAACAGCCACTGTACAAATTCAGTTGCGCCAGACTTTCGTATATCCATCGAGAACATCAAACAGATAGAAGTTTTGAGGGGCGCGGCCTCTTCTTTATATGGCAACGTCGCATTAACTGCCGTTGTAAATATAATCACTAAGCAAGGAGGTGATGTCAACGGATTAAAAGCATCATACGGAATGGGAGACAACCAGACCTATAAGGGAAACCTCCTCTTCGGCAAAAGAAATATGAATACAGACTTATTACTATGGGCTTCGATCTACAGTTCTAGAGGTTACAAACATTCCATCGATAAAGATAGCGAGGATTCTTATGGAATGATCCCCCAAGATGGATACATGTATGTAGATGGATATAACCACAAACCGGCGTACGACCTTGGCCTACGTTATCAATGGAACAATTTTACGGTCTCTCTCAGCCATCAATATAGCAAACGAGTATACGCATACAATAACATATATATATTATCTACGTATGACTACGATCGGTACCAAGCAATAAACGGCGTAAAACCAGGTAGAGGAACTGCTTCAACCTTTGGTAATTTGCAATATTCAACTACCTTGAAAAACACACAGATAGACGCATCCTTCTCCATTGACTATGAGAATGGAAACGCATACAATATCCTAGGAGATACCCTTCATGAAGCTGTAAGCAACCTTGGAAACATGTTTTTCCCTGAAGGAGAATATATACGAGACTCCATCTATGCGACCCAAGGTGTTTTCCAACTACAACAATGGAAAAACCTAACAATGGGAGGAGAATTTAAGATACTTCAAAAATACCAGCGGGGAAAATCACATGGAAATATTGTCTTGGGAGCACAATATGAGCATTTCAACGCTTTCTATAACGACTTTTCCCTTGGCGATCAATTTGACCGAGTTATTATTACCACGGCAAACAAGCGTAACTATTCATTCTCGAATGGCAAAGAGAATAGTTTTTCCGTATTTGCTCAAATAAAACACTATTTCTCTCCAAAATTCATTTTTAATGGTGGATTACGCTATGATTTTAAGGAACGTTATAACAACACGAAGATGAATGTGATTTCTCCTCGCTTGTCATTTATCTACTTACCTAAAGATGACTGGACCCTCAAGTTATCTTATGCCCGCTCATTCGTAGATGCTCCATTTTTCTATAGAGTTTCTTCTTTGGTTTATCCGGGAAGCGAGAATCTTGAACCACAATATATGGACAATATTCAACTTTCCTCGACAGTTAAAATCAAACCGCTCCACTTGACATACGACTTCAACCTTTATTTCAACAAGGTAAGCGATATCATCTATTTATCGCAGAACGCATACGAGAACTCAGGTAAATTAAATATGATAGGTTGGGAAAACAGCTTAGTCTACAAAATTCCACATTTTAACACATGGGGAAATATAACCTATCAACACGCATTAGATATAGAAAACTATTCATCCACAGGAAACAAGATTAATGCCATACCTGATTTCATGTTTAATCTTGTAGCAGAGAAAGAGTTTTACCCTTTTATCAAAAATTTATGGGTAAGCACAAGATTCTCTGCCTATACAAAGCAAATCACATCTATTTCAAACACCTTTATATATAAGGGTAACATGCCATACAGTGATCCAGAATACCGGATACCAGGTTATTGTTTGGTTGATCTAGGACTAAGATATTCTTGGCATTTCATGGATCTCAATCTTAGGTGTTACAATCTATTCAACACGAAATACAAGCTCGGCGGGGATCGTGTACCCATCTTACAAGCCGGCAGAACTTTTTTAACGACAATTTCTTTCAATATTAATTAGAAACAAATGAAAGTAATTCCTTTATCAGAGTCTCAATTAGGTATTTTCTATGAATGGCTACAAAGCCCTTTATTGACGGACTATAATCTACCTTGCTTATACAAATATTCAAACCAAATTGATCCAGACAAACTGGAGTCTGCTCTCAATCAAGTATTCTCAACACACCCTATTTGTTACACACGAATCATATGTGATGACAAAAAAGCGTATCAGTGCATGGATATAGAACGTCCCATCAAGATAAAAAGACTTTATATCCATGAAGATGAATTAACTAGTTACATAGAGAATTTCGTACAACCATTCGACCTATATAATGAGCCTTTATGCCGTGCGCATATTATTCAAACAGAGCGATCAGTTTGCTTGCTCTTAGACATACACCATATCATTACGGATGGGGTTTCTATGATCCTGCTCTTGAAAGATCTAGACAGAGCATACCAAGGCCAACATTTAGAGAATGAAAAATATATGTTTTATGACCATGTATTAGCTGAAAAAGAAACATTCGGAACAAAAGATTATCAATTGGCTTCCTCTTTTCAAAAGGAAAAATTCGGCAATATCCCAATGTCAAAAATATATTTACAACCAACAGAAGGCATTGGCCATATACGGCAAATATCATCTTTCACCTCAAGCTTACCTATTGATACCTATTGCGCGGCGTATGGAGTGAAGATCGGAAGAGCGTCGTGTAGGGAAA
>OODF01000661.1_pt1 | contig 19936 bp, 19 predicted proteins | sample 1671431 | NCBI WGS metagenome assembly OODF01 (sample SAMN06348156, study PRJEB24527) | human gut metagenome | biome: human gut; feature: ankylosing spondylitis patient; material: feces | host: Homo sapiens | place: China | collected 2015-10 | reverse complement strand
ATCTGCTTTTCATTCAGGATTTTTGCGATGGTGCCTGTTCTGTTGCCCTGCAATGCCAGTTCAAAAATCAGGCACACATATCGACTGGCTACCGGGTCGAGGATCAGCTTATGGCAGTCGTTCGGGTCCGGTAGGAATCCAAACGGGCGGTATCCTCCGAGATACATTCCTTTTTTCTGCATCACATGGTCTGCTGCTGCGATTTTAGCGGAGAGGTCCCGGCTGTAGGATGCGTTGATGATGTTCTTAATGGCTACTTCCAGTCCACATACATCGTTTCTGATCTGTATTCCACTGTCGTAACCATCGTTGACGGAGATGAAGCGAACGCCCAGCAACGGGAAGATTCGTTCCATATAATCGCCTGCTTCAATATAGTCACGGGCGAACCGGGAAAAGTCCTTTACGATAATCGTTTTCACCTTTCCGTCCTGCGCGTCCTTAATCAGCCGCTGGAACGCTGGGCGGCTTGTGGAGGTGCCGGAATAGCCATCGTCAACGTACTCCTGACGCGGCTCTGCAGCCAGTTCGGGGCGGGCCATGATGTACCCCTCTACCAGTCCGCGCTGGCCCTGAATGCTGTTGCTCTCAGCCTTATCAGCACCCACATCCTCGTCCGCAAGAGAAAGCCGGTAATAGGTTCCGATCATCTGCTGCTCACCGCCTTTCAAACGTGTAGATCAATTCTGCCTTTACGATTTCTGCTGCACGATTTTCCAGATTGTTCATGCGGCGTACCCACTCCATCTGATTTTTTTCTTTCAGTTTTTCCGATACGTCCTCCCGCTGGCTCATCTGCTCGATCAAGACCTTATACCGCTCTGCAGCCTGCTCTTCCACATTTGCTAAAACAGTATCCAGTTTTCCGCTCAGCAGCAAGCTTTGGTAATAGGCTGGTTTTCGCAGTTTCAGGTATGCCTTGTGCAGCATCCCCCAGCGGTCAACCGGACGAGTCTGTAGCAGCTTCAAGGCTGGCAGGTAATAATCACCCACCAAAACATATTCCATTCCTGTCCGGGCATCATAGATTTTCTCTTTCATTGTCTGTTCTCCTTTTTCGTTAAAACACAAATTCCGTATAAGTTATTTTCCTGCGGTCCACTTCAATTTTCTTTACATACTGCAGCAGATTATCTACCGTCAAAAGGACTTCGGTGTTTCCTGCGACCTGCTTTTTCTGCCGCAATTCTTCTTGAATCAACGCAAGCTCTTTCTCTTTTTTGGTTTTTTCCTGTTTTTGTTCTACGATTTCATTTTCCAAGTTCTGCTTTAATTCCAAGAATTTCTCTTTTGAAAGTTTTCCGAGGACATACTGCTCATAGCCGCTGCGCTTCTGCGATTCCAGCCGAACGATATTGCCCGACACCTGTTCCATTTCACGGCTCAATGCAATTTTCTTTGTTTCAAGGTTGCTATTTTCCGAATTCTTCTGTATCAGCTTTTTCAAATTCTTATGTTCTTCCATCCGCTGGTACAGTTCCTTATGGATGCCGTTCCAGAGGTCTTTCTCTGAGATGGAAACATGGCAGAATTTACAGTAAAAATACAGCGAGCCATCCCTTTGCCAATGGCAAACCAGCTTTTCTCCGCACTCTTTGCAAAATATCCGGCCTTTGAAGATGTTCGGATTATTCTCTCTGCGCTGTCTGCACCACTTTTTCCGCTCATCCCTAATCGCTTGCTCAGTTTCTCGCACTGCGGAAACTTCATCAAACAGTTCCCAGCTGATAATCGCCGGATGGCTGTCCGGCACCATCCGCCAGTCTTCTCGTGGATTTTCTCTGATTTTTCGATACGTTTCATCGTAGGCGATCTTTTGAATTTAACTATGATTCCTAAACTTTGCCAACAATTGCTTAGTATTATTTCAAAAGCAATTTCCACCGCCCGATGTCAAGTCTTGGACAACATTTTTCACAAATTTCTATTTTAGAAGTGCTTCCACACCCCGCCGCAAATCCTTGATTTTCCTTGATATTCCGCCATTTTTCTCTTTGGCGGTCTATTTTTTTGCCCTAATCTTCATTTTTACCGCTGATGATCTAGGTTCTTCACCTTTTTCAATCATAAAAGAATCCTCGTTTAATCTTTTTCTGTGCTGCGCCATATCTTTACAGGATTCCATATCAATCTTTTCCAAAAATCCTGCTTATCTCTGGTTTTTCCATCAAAAGCAGAAATTCGATCCAACATGCCATCAACAGCCCGGAAAGATAGGTGTCAAAAATGCCCTGAGATTTTTGTTAAAAAAGACTAAGATTTTTAATTTTCGAGCAAGTGATACACTTTTCCCTCTCCATCATGTTCTTTGTTAAAAAATAGACATTCGTTAAAAGTCCGGCAAAGATTCATCTGGTTTGTCAGGAAGATAGCCTTTTTCACAATAAAAAAGCTCCCACCTGCAACTCAAAGTTTCCTTTGAATCACAAGTGGGAGCCACTACCAAATCTTCAAATATTATTCTTAGTTCTCTTTTTGTTCTGCTTCAATTTCAGATTTTTTTCTTCTGCCCCGGCGTTTCTTTTCTGTTTCCGGTTTCACATCCCCAATATCATAAATGACAACTTGCTCATCCGGGTACAAGGTTCCATTCAAGGTATAGCTAAGTTTACCACCATTGTCATCCTCGAAAGGCAGCATTCTCCGAAACTCTACCTGGATAGCCGGCACCTTAATACTGATTGCATAAGTCTGCTTGCTTTCCTCATTACTGAACTTGATCGCATTCGGATCTTTTTCTGAACAAGGCTGAATCGCAATCTGCCTAGTCTTTGCGTTGAGCAGCACCCTGATGTACGGTGCATAGTTCAACTCTACAGCCGTTGCCTTATTAAATTTCAGGCTGTTTGAAGTCACCGTCATAACAGACTCGCCTTTCGGTTGCTTTAGATTGATTACCTCAAATCCCTTCAAAATTTCAATTTCACATTCCTCGCTTTCATATTCTATGTGTTCCTGCTTTGGCTTTGCATCAACCAGTGCCATCACCTTTTCTGTTGCCGTTTCCAACCTCTTGAAGGAAACAGCCTTCCATGTAGGTCTAATGGGAACGAATCCTAACAGCACGCCTTTTCGTAAAGGAATCAGCCTTTGCTGCTTTGGGCGAATACGCCTCCGCTTGCCTGCAATCTGTTCCAGCCTTACCTGTGCCTTATCCCAGACCTCTCGCTCTACGATTGCAGGGTGATGGTCTGGTATAAAATACTGCTCCACCTCGCCTTCATTTTTCTTGGTCTTGTGGGTCAAACAATCTACCGTATAGGTTTTCTGCATCAGAACGTCGCCGCAGTATTTTTCATTCCGCAGGATATTCTTGACCGATTCACCTGTCCATGGGTTATTTTTGATTGTTCTGATTTCCAACGCATTGAGCTTTTCTGCAATTTCTGCCGGGTGCATTCCCTTATCAAAGCTCATATAGATGGTACGAACAATTTCAGCTTCGTTGGTCACAATCACCATTTCGCCATCATCGTCCGTATCATAGCCCAGCAGACTCGTCGTACTGATTTTTTGCGTTCCGGCTTTCATCCGGCTTCGAGTTGTCCACTTGATATTAGTGGAGATGCTTCGGGATTCCTCCTGTGCGAAGGAAGCCAGCATCGTCAGAAATACTTCTGCCTTTTCATCCAGACTATCCAAGCGTTCCTTATCAAAATACACACTGACAGGTGGCCGGAGGTTCCGCAGCAATCGAATATTAGTCAGGCAGTCCACCACATTACGAGCAAAACGACTGATAGACTTCGTAAGAATCAGATCAATTTTCTTAGCCTTTGCATCCTCTATCATCTGCTGAAACTGCACTCGATGCTTAACTTGTGTACCAGAGATTCCCTCATCCGCATAAATTCCTGCCAGCTCCCAGTCTGGATGCTCCGCTATAACAGTGTTGAAATGTGCCATTTGCTCTTCCAGACTGGTTTCCTGCGCCTCCTGATCCGTGCTGACACGACAGTATGCAGCGACACGCTTTTTAGGTGGTTCTTCTGTTTCCGCCACGACACCCACTGTTGCAGGAATTATTTTCACATCATAGGTCTTTGTCAGGCGAGGGGTCTTTTTTCTTCCCTTTTCCTTACGTCGTTCTACCACAATTGGCCTTTTAGCATGACTATCGCTTGCCACATTTCTCCCTCCTTCCACTTTTTCTTCCTATTACAAAGTTGCCCATGTTATAGCATTATCATTAATGTCATAACATGGGCAAACACTATTTGCAGACTCTCTATCTTACTTATTATACCGCATTGTGGGTATCTCCACAATATCCATTTGCATACCCACCCCGTATAATGAAACGTAAAGAACAATTTTTTACAAGCAAAAGTGGTGACAGCTTTGATTGATTTTACTCCTCTGTGGGAAACTATGCGCCGCAAGCAGGTAACACAGTACCAGCTTCTCAAAAACGGCTTGGACAACAAAACGCTGGACACTCTGAAAAAGAATCGGAATATTACACTATCCACATTGGAAAAACTCTGTCAGATGCTCGATTGCACTCCAAATGATGTCGTGCAGTTCATTCCAGACGATAAAAAATAATGCCGTCATAGTACCGTATAGTCGGTGGCTGTGGCGGCATTCCATTATATATAGGTAGAAACGCTCATTCTATAACTATCACATTCCTGCGGAATGAAACACCCGCCTGGTCGAGAAGATTCACAAATCCCCTCACCCAGACGGGCGTTGTTTTTTCGTGCAGTTCCAAAGGCAGGCTATCCGGGGCGGACATCTTATATGTACCATACCTGCCGAAGCATTACTACCGCCAGTTCCAGAAGTACAACTACGCTGCCGACCACCTGCGGGACCATAAAAATCACAAATCCACCGATCAGCATTTGAAGTGCTTCCACTCCTTGCGACTGTTGCATCAAGAACGAAAGGGCCGTCGTTGCCAGTAGCACACTGCCCAGCAGATAGAAAATCCATGCCGAACAATGATGCAGAAATACCACAAACCACTTCGCCAGCCACACCGCAAGGATCAGCGGGAGGGTTATCATCACCAGCATCAATTTTAACAGCCATCGAATTGCTTTCATAATGTCCTCTTTCTGGCTGGTCTGTTGCCCATGTTATAGCACACTCTCTGATGTTCCAACATGGGCAACCCAGTCCTCTCTCAAATTTAGTTTGTGTGCAGTACTTTTACAGTATCCTGTATGCTCCGCTCATATTTGAACCGTACCACGATGCGCCCTCCATCATGCACAAAGACATTTTCGATAAAGGCCGACACCATACCCGCTGTGAGCCTCGTCCCGTGCAGGAAATTTTCTGCCTGCTCCGCTGCTGCGCGTACCGTTCCCGGCACAACGCTCTCAGCGGATTCTTCCGCTTGGGATTGTTCAATTTGCTCTTGCACCTCTGAAATTCGTCTGTCACACTCCTGCTTTTTCTGCTTGTAGGTATCCAATGGGAGTGTTCCTGCTGCATATTCTTCATACATCCGCATCTTCTCTCCCTTTAGATTTTTAATTCCTGTTCCATCAGAGTTTTTCGGCGGTTTGCCTTTTTGTGGGCTTCTTTCAAATCCTGTTCTTCTTTTTGAATATCGCCGTAGAGGGAATCCAGCAAAAAAAGTTCCTTTTTCAGTGCCTGAAAGACAGCATTTTCAATATCACTGACCTGAAAGACTTCAGAGGTACACTGAGTTTGCCCCACAAGTTCCAGTCCTTCTCTGCACCAGAATGTCGGCACAACCTGTTTGAAATTGTGCGCCATCACTCGCCTGCAATTTCCGCAGCGAACTTTGCCTTTCAATGGAAAGTCCACGCTGCCCATCAGCACTTTATGGCTGTTGCTCTTTATGACAAGCTGCGCTTTTTCAAATTCTTCACGACTTACGATTGCTTCATGGGTTCCCTCCGTAATAAACTGCTGTCCTTTGGGAACCGTTCTGACAATGCTTTTGCCGGAAATCAGCGTTTTGGTTTTGCCCAGAACCATTGCCCCGGTGTACACATACGCCGTGAGGATTTTCCAAACGCGAGTACTATCCCAAAGAATCACTGGGGCGATGGTATAGGTCGTTTCCTTGCCATACGCCTTATTTTCTTTGTTATATACGCTCGGCACAGGAACATTTTCGTCATTGAGCATCATTGCTATCTCTCTTGTACCTAACCCCAGAATCGCAAGATCGAAAATACGCCGCACGATTTTTGCCGCTGACGGGTCGATGATAAATGCGCCCTTTTTGTCTGGGTCAAACTGATAGCCGAACGGCGCAGCGGATGCCGTTGTAATGCCTTTTCGCCACTTGACCTGATTGGCAGTCCGCAGCTTCTTCCCTGCGTCCCGGCAGTACATCGTGTTCACCAGATTGCTGACCACCACATCCATGCCCAGCGTTGTGCCTTTATAATTATTGCTGTCATAGTTGTCATTGATGGCAATGAGCCTTACCCCCAGCAAAGGAAAAATCTGCTCCATGTACTCACCCACACCGATATAATCACGGCCAAAGCGAGAGAGGTCTTTTACAATGATGGTATCAATCTTGCCATTGCGAACACCATCCATCATCTGCTGGAATCCCGGTCTGTCAAAATTGCTGCCTGTGTAGCCATCATCTACAAAATCCATCACAGGCACATTTTGCAGACTTTCTTTGCAGGCAATATACCGCCGGATCAGTTCTTTCTGGTTTTCAATGCTGTTGCTCTTATCTTTGCCATCTTTACCCAGGTCGCCATCAGCCCTTGAAATGCGCTGATACGCTGCAATCATTTTTCTGCACTCTCCTTTTCTACCTCTGCAAATATATCCCGAAATCCGAAAATGATCCGAATCCGCTTGTCCGCGCTCACTTCGATTCTCTGCACAATGGATTTTACTAACTGAATATCAAATTCAAAGTTGTCCAGATGTTCTTCTAAATTAGAAGCCATATTCAGATATTCTTTGATTTGCTGTTCCACCTGCACTTTTTTGTTCTCTGCTTCCTGCAGCGCAGCTCGCAGGCTATTGTATTGTCTGGAATAATCCTCCCGAATCAGTTGGTAATCTTCGGAATCCACCACACCAGCCACATAGTCCGCATAAAGCTGTTCCCGCTTCTTGGCCATCTGGCTAACTTTATCGGTCAGGCTCATAATTTCGCCCTTTGCACGGTAGACGGGATTCTGCACATCCTCGATTTTCTGCAATTCTTCCAGAACCTTCCGTTTATCGCTCAGCTGGACAATGAACAAATGCAGCTGATCCATTATCAAGGCTTTCAGCAGTTTTTCTGGAATCTGGTGGCCGATGCACTTATCGTCGGCCTGCCTTGCCTTGCAGATGTAATAGCAGACCTTTTTACTTTCCTCCGCTCCATGCGGCAGTCGTTCAAACTCCATCTGTCTGCCGCAGTCTGCGCAAAACACCATTCCTGCAAGGTCATTCTGATATTCTGCCCGAATCTGCTCCGACTTTGCTCTTACTGTCTGGAATACTTCTCGATTCTTGTTCAAGACTTTTTGCACCTTTTCAAAATCATCCCTTGCGATGATGGCCGGATGTGTGTTCTTTGCCACATACCACTGTTCTTTGGGAAGGTCGTGCTTGTTCTGTCCTGCGAATAACTTCTGTGTACTTTTATTGTTGATGGTATCGCCCACATAGGTTTGATTTTCCAAGATGTGCCGGATCGTGGTTACGCCCCACTTTTTACAGGTAAGCACTTCTTTCCCCTCAACCATTTTTCTATGCCACTCTCGTGGAGTCGGAACCTGCAGCAACGTCATTCGTCGGGCGATTTCAAAAATTGGTACACCCATCAGTTCCCACTGGAAAATCAACTGCACATAAAATGCAGCTTCCGGGTCAATTTCATTACGCTTTGTCATGGGGTTCCGAATATAGCCATACGGAGCATCGTTTCCGACTGCATAGCCTGCTTCTTTCTTACGCTGCAAAGAAGTCCATATCTTTTTGGATATGTCTTTCGCGTACATTGCGTTGACCATATTCCGAATCGGGAGAGCCAGACTTTCCATGTCCTCTTTGCGCGTACTGTCAAAATTATCTGTAACAGCAATCAGCCGGACCCCCAGAAACGGGAACACTGTTTCGATATAATACCCCGCTTCCAAATAGTTACGACCAAAGCGTGAAAGGTCTTTCACCACAATGCACTTGATTTTCTTCTGCCGCACATCGTTCATCAGGCGGGTAAATGCAGGCCGCTTAAAATTTGTTCCCGTAAATCCATTGTCGAAGTAGGTGTCCACATAACTCAGTTCCCTGCTGCGGCTGATATAGTCCTGCACCAGCGCGATCTGCGTTTCCATACTTTCTTCTTTTTCTTCATCCTCAACAGAGAGCCGCCCATAGATTGCCGCCGGTATCTTCGCTTCTTCCAGTTCCGGGAGCAGCACAGAAACTGCCGCCTGTTCCGGCTGCGGGAGATTTTTTCTACTCTTTCGTGCCACTGTCTGTACCCTCCACTTCTATCCGACTAAGCATCTGTTTCCATTCATCCGTTTTCATGGTCAGGCTGATTTCTGCCTGACCATCGCCCAGTAATGTAACTGTGACCTGTTCGATGTATTTCTTCACAAAATTGCGGTCAAGTTCCTCCGGGGTCTTATACTGTGCCATCTGCTGAATCCATGGATTGCGCAGGCTCAACGCTCGTTCCCATACCAGCGTATCTTCCATAATTGTTGTAAGCTGTTCATTCAATTTCCGATGTGCTTCTTCGTAGTCCAGCAGTTCGGCACGATATTGTTCTTTGGTGATTTCATCGGCCATATAACTCTCATACAGCGGCACACGGCGAAACTGTTCCATATTCAGTTCGGCCAGAACGGACTTCATCTGCACCGACTTTTCAGCTCGGACTGCTTCAATCACTTTCCTGCCTGCTCCCTGCTGAATCGCTGCAGCCAGCTTTTCTTCTTCCAGATGTTCCAATTCCAGAGCATCCATCACCTTTTTATAAATGGTAGCTGCCGGAACTTTCAAATTCTTTCCGTTTTCCTTATGTGCGCGGCAATGGCGGCAATAGAAAAGTTCCTCCCCTGTTTTCTTATCCTTGTGCCAGCAAAGTGCGCGTCCACAGATACAGACAATGTGCTTTGCCAGCGGATTCGGCTTTTTGTAGCTTTTCCGAATGGAGATTTTGTTTTCGCCCTCGCGCATATTGCACGGGAACGCATGAAACTGTTCTTTTGTGATGTACAGTTCATGACAGTTTTCCGCAATGATCTGGCGGCTTCCATTTGTCGCCGCACCTGTATAAGTAGGATTTCGGAACAAGCAGCGCAGCATATCAGTTGTCCACTGGTCGGATTCTGCATCATAAGGCTTTCCCAAAATTCTCTTTTTGTGTCTCATTGGGGGTTCAACACCCTGCTCATTTAACCACTTTGCAATGTCACGCATTTTCTGACCGGACGCATATCTGGAAAAAGCCTCGCTTAAATAAGGAGCAACTTCTTCATCCTTTATCATGTTGCTTTCGCCATTCCTGCGGATATAGCCAAATGGAACAGAACTTGTCAACCGGAATCCTGCGCCTTGTTTCCTTCTCCATGCAAACATGATTTCTGCGTGCATCTCACAGCGTTTTGCTTCAAAATAGTCCTCGACTTCTTTTCGGCTGGCTGTTCTGGTGTCCAAGCCCTCATCCAGCACGATCAGGTCGATGCCCGTCGCATAGAGCGTTTCCTTGATTGCCTGTCGTGCCGCCGGGAAATCCGGCCCGCAGTAGTACATGGATGCCACAATAATGCAATCAAATTTTCGCTCTACGCCATTATCGGTCATTTGGTCAAACGCGGTACGCGCCTTTTCATCGTTCTTGCGGTCAGAATACTTTTTCAGCAAATCTAGTTCTTTATGTTCCGCCAGATATGCCGCAATACGCTGATTCTGCTCGGCAATCGCCAGTTCACCTTGATGGTTCTTCCAAGGAAGTGTCCGGGTATAGCTTACACACTTCATACTGCACTTTCCTCCGTTTCTGCTGCCGGAACACTACTGCAATATTCCAGCACATTGCGAATTTCCTGATCGAACCGATACTGAATATGAATATGTTCCTTATCATAGACGGTGATGCTCTCTACCAGTTCCACCAGAACGCGGCGGTTCAGACTTGTCAGGTTTTGGTAGGACTTGAAATCTTCGATCCATGGCAGATGTTCCACATCCAGATTGTTCAGGCAATCCCTCTGGCGGTTCATTTCTGCTTTGGCCTTGCGGATGGTTTCAACCTTTTCATTAAAGGAATGGCTGAATTCCTTATACTCTTCCTTGCTGACAATACCGCTGCTCATATCTTCATAAAGCTGTCGGCGCAAGGTCTGGTATTTCTGTTCTTCCTGCTCCAGCATTTTCAGATGTTCTTCCACAGATTTCAGTCTGCGCTCATTCTTGGGGATCTCATTGATTTCATCCAGTCGATGTTCCAGTCCACTGATCTGCTGAACTTTTCCCTGCAATGCGGCCAGCACCACTTCGGCCAGCTTACTTTCGCTGATAAGATGTGAGGAGCAGCCTAAACCATTGTGGTTTGTGACGCAGTGCAGATAAATATATTTCTTTCCGTTTTTTGATACGGTACGCCGCACCATGTTCTGCCCACAGCTACCGCAGCGAACGATGCCCGAAAACAGATTTACGGTCTGCTGTCCTTTCGATGCACAAGTGTCCAGTTTCAAGACTTCCTGCACGGTATCGAACAGCTTTTGCGGAATGATTGCTTCGTGCATATTGGGAACTCTGATCCAGCCGGATTCTTCCACATCCCGAATTTTTTTGATTTTGTAATTGATCTTCTGCCGCCTGCCCTGCACCATCGTTCCAGTGTAAACTTCATTTTTCAGAATCCGAAGCACCTGAATTGCCTGCCACTTCGCATGAGTGCCAGCTTTGAACCCACTATGGTAATTCAAACCGCACAGCCGTTTGTACTCGCTGGGGGCTAGCACATTCTCACTGTTCAGCTGTTCGGCAATCACCTGTGCGCTCATGCCTTCCAGTTTTCTGCGGTAGATAGAGCGGACAATATCTGCTGCATACTCGTCTACCACCAGACGGTTTTTGTTCCGTTTGTCTTTACAGTAACCATAGATTGCGTAGCCACCGATGAACTCACCCTTGCGCCGTTTCGTGTCCAGCTGGCTGCGCACCTTGATGGAAATATCCCGGCAGTAAGAATCGTTCAGCAAATTCTTAAATGGAACCACAATGTTGTCCGAATCGCTGCTCTCAGTGTTCGCATTATCATAGTTGTCATTGATGGCGATGAAGCGAATCCCCATCATGGGAAAAATCTGTTCCAGATATTTTCCCATTTCGATGTAATTACGACCAAGGCGGGATAAGTCCTTGACGATGATGCAGTTGATTTTGCCGGATTTAATATCCTCCATCATCCGCTTAAAGCCCGGACGTTCAAAGTTGGTTCCTGTGTAGCCATCGTCAGCGTACTCTTCGACCAAATACAGTCCTGACCGTTCTGCAGCAAAATCCCGAATCAGTTCTCTCTGATTGCCGATGCTGTTGCTCTCAGCCTTGTCGCCATCCTCGATGGACAATCTCAGATAGGCCGCTGCCCGTATGTCTTTATTCTTTTCCTTGTAAAAAAACAAAGCCATTAAACCTCCTGTCTCCACGCAAATTGCATGGTAAAATCCAGAAAGTTAATGGCTTTTGATTGCACTATTCACTTAACCCGTCTGTATTCTACCAAGCTGTGACACAAAAATCAAGCTGCTGCGCACATTTTTCAAAATTTATTTTTCAGTGCTTCCCCATACTCTGCAGCAGGCAATCCCACAGTTCGCTGCCCTCCGGCCGGAACGATTCATATACGGTGATGCCCTTGATGATGGCTTTTCTGTGATGCACAGGCTCCGTATGTTCCTGTTTAGGCTTTTCATCAAATCGTTCTTTCTGCTTCATAGAAATCAATCCCCCTTTACTAATAGGAATCCAGAAGGGCATTTTGGAATACAGTTTTTGAAAAAATTTCAAAAAAAATTGAAAAGTGTATTCCAAATAGGGGCTGCGGATTCCTATTTATAGAAGGACTTCTTTTGATAGGTCTACGGCATACGATAAAAGACAGGTCTTTTTCTGTCTTAGAGCAAGATTCGCCTATGGTAACTCAAAACTCACTTTCGTGATTTTTCATTCCCGGCAATCTTGATGGGGATTCCGTTCCCCATCCCCACGGTACGCACAAAATCTTGGATTTTGGCTATCTGGCTCCACATGAATGTGTTCGCAGCCGAACGCCTACGGCTTATCGGGAGTTGCTTTGCAACTATAAAAACGCAGGAGGATCACACTATGGCACGACCAAAAAAGTCAGAAAGCATCAGACGCACAAGCAATGTAATGGTTCGTTTCAGCAGCATTGAATATGAACTGGTGGCCGGATATGCAAAAGATTCCGGTTATCCCATCTCCACTTTTGTGCGCAAGCAGGCTCTATCTGAAAAAGTGACTGTCAACTACAACATTGTTGCCGATATTGGCGAAATTCAGAATTTGACTGCTCAGGCCGCAGGCATCGGAAATAATCTTAACCAGATTGCCCGCTATTTCCACGGCGGTGGTCTGGCATCGCGCGGAATGTTGGAAGAACTGAAAAAGTGTATTGCGGAAATCCGTGAACTGCGGCAGGAAATCGTTCAGCTTGGAGGTGTATATCGTGGCAATTCTAAAACACATCGCAAGTAAAAATGCCAATTATGGGAGTGCCATCGACTATCTGAAATACCAGCATGATGAATTTCATTTGGTTCCTGTCCTTGATGAAAACGGGAATATGATGCTCCGGGATGAATTTTACCTTGAGGGATTGAACTGTGATCCCGAAACCTATGACCTTGAATGCGAGCTGTTGAACCAGGAGTATAACAAGAACAACACTTACGATGAAATAAAAAGCCACCACTACATCATCAGCCACGATCCGAAAGACAACACTGACCACAACCTGACTGGTGAGTGGGCGCAGGCCATCGGCATGGAATATGCAAAGGCCAATTTTCCGGGGCATCAGGCTTTGGTCTGTACCCACACCGATGGTAAAAACGGCACAGGCAACATTCACACCCACATCATAATCAACAGCCTGCGCAAATTTGATGTTGACCCGCAGCCATTCACCGAACGGCCTATCGACTGCAAGACTGGCTACAAGCACCACCTTACCAAAGACTATTTGAAGCACCTTCAGAAATCCTTGATGGATATTTGCCAACGGGAGGGACTGCATCAGGTCGATCTGCTCTCCCCTGCAGCGGACAGAATCTCACCACAGGAGTATTACGCCAAACAGCGCGGTCAGCAGAATCTGGACATTGCCAACATAGAGCTTATGATCGAGGGCATCACTCCCATGCACACCACTTTTGAAACGGGCAAAGAAAAAATCCGCAACGCCATTTCGGACATTGCGGAACGTGCTACGTCTTTTGAAGAATTTCAAAGACTGCTGAAAGCGGAATACGGAATTTCAGTAAAAGACCACCGCGGACGATTCAGCTATCTGCCTGCTGACCGACAGAAGTATATCTCTGCCCGTGCGCTTGGTTCCAATTATGACCGCGACAGGCTTCTCCGCATTTTTGCAGAAAACGCACGGACAGCAACGCAGAACACCCCTCATTGGACGGCAGATGATCCTATGGCCATACTGTTCATCAAGTCCGATCTGCGCCTTGTGGTTGACTTGCAGACCTGTGTAAAAGCCCAGCAGAGCCGCGCTTATGCGCAGAAAGTAAAAATTTCCAATCTGCAGCAGATGGCCCGGACCGTTGCCTATGTGCAGGAGCACGGATATGATTCTCGTGAGAATCTTTCCGAAACTGCGGATGCCATCTATACCAAAATGGCAAAAGCGCGCGGCGATGCAAAGCTCACTGAAAGCAAGCTGCGAAAAACAAACGAGCAGATTCATTATCTTGGTCAATATCTCTCCACAAAATCCATTTACGGAGAATTTCTAAAAGCCCCGAATAAGAAGATTTTCCGTCAAGCTCACTCGGACGAACTTGCCCAATATGAGGAAGCGCTTCAAATTCTGAAGCAGCACTCGCTTGATGGGAAGTTTCCTACCATGAAAGACCTTCGAGCAGAAAAAGAGCAGCTTACGATTCAGAAGGACGCTCAATACGATACTTACCGTTATTTCAAGGATTATCACAAAGAACTCCAGACCGTGTGTGCCAATGTGGACAGCATCCTCGGCGCAGAACAAGAAGTGCAGCAGCACGAACAGCAGCACACGCGAAAATACGAACCGTCCCTCTAACCAGTTTTCAAAGTCACCCAAAAGCAAAAACAGCCAGCGTATCATGTGGTTCATTCCACACAATACGCTGGCTATTCGTTTCACTTACTGCTTGTACCGCAGCATACCATTTTTTAGTTCAATAAATTTTCCGTCAAAGATTTCCTGCAACACCTGCCTGCATGGTATCCGTTGTAATCTTCTGACCTCAGACGCTTCCATTACGCGGAAAGTAGTCTGGTGATGATCCTGATAAAACGCAATGAGTGATTCAATGTACGGCTCGGCATCGGCAAGTGTCCAGTTTGATTCTTCTTTTAAGCGTGAGAATACTGATACCAGACTGATGCACCGAACATCTTCAAAATTTGTGGCTCCATTCCGAGCATTTTTGTCATCGGAGCAGAACACATAGATCTGCTCGCCAAGCATCACAGACAAAACCTGTAATAGCACAAACGACTTGATTTCTCCAAGATTGTTTTTCTTACCAACTTCTATATCGAGTCGTTCAAGCTTTTTCAAATAGTCCTCTCTCGATATTACCGTGTAATCAGCCTCTTCCAATGCCCGATAATGTTCCGAAAAGTAATCCTTAGAAAAGGCATCGCAGGCCAATTTTAACATCTGCGTATAAGTCGCACACGCCAGTGGCCCTCGCACAAGTGACAGGCTTTCAAGGATTTCCTGATCCGTGTAGCTTTTTATCTTTTGCGCTCCAATCTTCTCGCTCAACCAGATTGGCGTATCAGCATTATACCGATTGAGTTCCGTTACAATTTGCGCATGACAAAAGAACTCATACTCCGGCAATTCCATGACCCGATCAATCAAATGATTGCCGCCATCATCTTGAACAGAGTACGTTTTGGAAATGAAGTCAGTATCCAGCAGTGCGTATCTTTTCACTTCGATCTGACCTCCCTCAATCCAAGCCGTACTCTTTTTTCAATTGAGCAAGATAGGCCACATCTTCTTTTTCTCTGGATTCCGTCAGATACTCATGCTGTCTGTTGTACTCAACTTTCTCAAGGAGTGTGCCAAAAGATTCTGTTCCTTTTCCATCGAGCTGCCAGCGTTTTGCTTTACCTGTCAGCGATACTCTTTTCATTACGTCCGCAGAGCCTACCTCCAGCAGCTTTTCAGCCTGCTGATGAGATATGTTTCCGCTTTCAAACAAACGCAGTACAACTGCCTTATAGGGCATTGCAAACATATCCATAAGCATCAGGGCAGAATCTACCGTAACCAAATCTTTATCAAGCCCATACAGCAGAATCTGCTCATGGAGCAGTTGATCCGGCATCAGAAGAAGCCCTGCAAAGGCGTTCGCTTCCAAGTCCTCCTGCGTTCTTCCTGTTTCATCACCTGTTGCCGAATCCAGCATAGAACCATTTTTTATATAGCTCTGGTCTGCATTTTCCACATAGCAGTAGATATGATACAGCTCATGCGCCGCAGCAAAAAACTGCTTACAAAGCGGAAGTGCTGTATTTACGCACACAAAAATCGTATCCTGCTTCAAAAAGGTCAATGCCCATAATTCATCATCATGGATCGGGTAACGAAGCATTTCCAGCGCGATTTCTTTCTTCCTGGCATAGTTCTGTATGACAGCAAAGATATTGTCCTTGATAATAGAATTGCCGACATACTCTGCCGAGAACTGTCTGACGATGGATTGGATTTCATCAAATTTCTTGTTTTGGCTTACAAAGAGGCTATCTTCCAGAACATTGCTCATCACTTATCCTCCCATGGCTGCTCCATCCTTTTGCCATTCTCGCACACCCTAGTATGGAACAGAATCATATCGGACAGTTCATCCGCAAGCCGGATTCCCTTTCTTGCTTCCTCAGTTTTAACACGCCCCATAAACGCATGGATCACATTCGTGTCCATCGGCTTTTCCGGCATCTTCATCAGAGAATCCATCGACACATGAAGATATTCAGAAATCTTATGAAGTTCAATCGCGTTGATTGCTCTTGCACCATTCATGATTTTGCTCATTGTCTGCCTGGAGACTCCAATTCCTTCTGCCAGATCAACTTGCTTTTTGTTTTCTTTTTTCAGTTCATCCTGAATGTTGTTTGCAATTATCATATTTACATCCAGCATATAATCGCCTCCTATTCTTGTACTTATATTATACGCTCTCTCGCCAAGAATATCAATCATTTGGAAACTATTTTTTGGTTTCACAACATTTTGTTTCCGTTTCGGTTACAAAATAAGAGTGGTGGCTCTTTTTATGGAACCACCACTCTGCACTGCATCGGATTTTTAATTTTTCCGGCTTCTTTCCTGCTGCTGTTGCTGTTGGGGCTGACTTTTCTGTTTTCGCTCTTCCAACTTGATGTGCAGGCGGTCAAGGACCGAAATCCGATTTCCGATGATACGCGGTTTCTTCGGATTATTGTTGACACAGCCATCAATCATGTTGTAATTCTGCTCTGTGCCAGATTCCTTGGCACGTTCTGCGGTGCCATTCTCCAAAAATTTCTGGTAATGCAGCAGTTCCGGCTTTTGTTCTCGAAGAAACTTCTCGATTTTCTTCATAACCGAACTATCAAATCCGTAAATCGTCTGCGCCACCAAAACTCCGTTGTCATGAAGAATAATATCCGGCCTTTGCTTTTTTGTCTGTTCACAGACAAGCTGCACAAATCTCTGCTCCTGAACATTCTTTTCGTCAATGACTTTCCATGTATCTGTTTGGCCTTCTATCTGATAGCCACCCTCATTCAAAATCAGGTAGCTGCCCTCAGCTTTTGGTGCCAGAAAGCCATTGAACTTTACCAGTGCTTCTTTGTCCACATAGTAAAATGCGGTCTTTCCTGCCGCCGTGATTGCAATAACGTCACTGACACCAAATTTTCTGATTTTGAATTTGTCTGGATTCAGGCTTTCCATGTTTTCACGAATTTTCGCCGGGAACAGACCTTGCGATGCTTTAGCGCAATAGCTGATTTCATAATTGTCCGTTGTTATCATAAAGCCGTGTTCGATCTGATACGCATAACTGCGGCAGCGGTATTCCCGATTTTTCTCAGCATCATTGATTTGGTAAATCACAAACATATCTGTTGTCATTACTTCTCCGCCACCTCTGTTTTCTTATTTGGTTCATCTGGCTTATACCATTCCAGTTCCAGCCCCTTGAACTGCTGCTCATTCAACCGCTGCATCTTTGGGATAGTCTGCTGGACAAGCGCAGACATCTCTGCATCCTCTGCCACAAGCGGCTGAACCTCCGTCAACACCTGAATCGTATCTTTGAGTGTCGGCTGCTCAAACATCGCCATCAGCATCAATTCCAGTTCATCAAAGCGTACATTGCTCATAACTCCATTTCAGAGTCTGCCATCTCTCCCCAATCTTCCGCCACGGCATGATATGACACACTCACTTTGGTCTGACCTACGCCCTCGCACTTCAGCTGTGATTCCTCCACTCTCTGTTCGCCCTCAAACAGTGCACGAATATGCCACTCGCAGTTTTCAAAGTATTCTTCCTTGATCACTTCGCCCTTTCCCTTTGATGCACCGTAGGCATAGTCCCCACGGCAGTCATGGATATGGAACACAGTATTGCGCTTTCCAGCAGAAAACCAAACATAGCCGCTGTGATAAAGCGTCAGGTGACTGTCATGCTCAAATTCTTTACGCAGAAGAATCCGCCCATCTTCCAAAAGCACCTTTGGAGAGGGTACGCGCTTGGTATGTACAGGTGCTTTTACCATTTCCTTGACCTTTTTCAATGTAAGCATTTTGTTCACCTTTCTGCCTTCCGGCTCCGGGTGAACTGAAAAAAGCAGCAAAAATCGTCTCAGATTCACCCGTTTTTTTTAACGGGAATCTAAGATTCCTCTTGCTGCTTTCTATTTTTTGAAGTCCCTATACTAACATGAATCCGTAGAGCCACCTGGGAATACAGATTTTCGAGAAAATAAAAAAAGCCGGAACAGGATGAACTACTTGCAGGCGCACTACTGCGCTGCATTCGCTCATTCTGTCCCGGCCTATACTCGTCATGCGGTATCGCTCTTATCAAACAGTTTTATTCTCTTGTGACATAGATGCCGTCTTGCGGAACTGGTCAGCTACGCACGGTGCCCACCTAGCTTTCCACAACAGCACATCTACTGCCTGTTACCATCTTACTTCATCGCTGAAGGCTGTATCATTTGCAGCCGCATGATGAATTTTCTCTATCAGCCGTTCCAGCAGGATGCAATCCTGTTTCTTTCCTTGCTTCACATGGAGTACGACCTTGCCATCAATCATTCCACTGGTTCCGATCCGCACTCCACCATCGGTGCGGACAACAAACTGCTCTTTGTCCAAACTGCATCCTCCTTTTATTGGTTTCGTTTCTCTTTTTCTCTATTGTATGACTTTTTCGGAACTTAACTTTCCTATATATTCTGTATAAACATTCTCCTTTCGACTTGCAATTCCTGACTTTTTCAGATATAATACGAATATTAAAGTCAGAATATAGATATTATATGCATTTGACGGCATCTTGTCAAGAATCAGTTGGAAACTTACTTTCTACAATCATTAACTGAGATTCCGCTGCATATCCCCAACGCTCTGATGAAGCACACACCACACCAGAAAGGTATGCAATTACATGAAATTTGGAGAAAAGCTCTATGATTTGCGAAAAAAAAATGGCTACACCAAGGTGGAACTAGCAAAAATGCTGGGTGTCACTACCCGAACGATTGCCGGATATGAGAAGGAAGATCGTTATCCCAAAAAGCGAGAAATCTACCAGAAGCTGTCTGAAATCTTTCAGGTCCCACTCAATTACCTGTATACCGAGAACACTTCTTCTGATGAGTTCATCGCCAAGGCCGGAGAAGTTTTCGGAAAGCGCGGACGAATGGAAGCCCAGCAGCTTGCGCTGGACCTGTCCGAACTGTTCGCATCCGGGGAACTATCCGATGAGGATATGGACGGCATTATGATTGTAATGCAGAAAGCCTATTTCAAACAAAAGGAAGAGAAACTAAGAAAAGAAGCGGAAAGAACCCACACCCAAAGCGGCCAGACCGAATGACCTATCTGCTGCCCACTGTAACAGATTCCTCGAAAGGAGTTTTGTATGGATTCACTTTTAATTCATCAACAGGCCAACGATCTCGTTCAGAATTTCGGAACAAGGAACATCAAGAAGATTGCCCTGAATGTCGGTATGGAAATCAGCGAAACCGACTGCTTCCATGAGCTGCTCGGATTGTTCGCTTTCCAGTGGCATAACCACATGGTTTTCATCAACCAGCGCATTGATAAGTACACAAAGCAGATGGTGTGCGGTTATGCTGTCGGCCATTATCTGGAACACCCCAACTTGAACTCTGTGAAAAAGTTCATTGCCATCAAGGACAAGCACATTATTCTGCATGAGCAGAACGCATTTGCCTCCCACCTGATGCTAGACAGCAGCGAGATTTATAATCTCACGAAACGCGGCCTGGATGCTGCGCAGATCGCGGTTCTGAAGCGGATTCATCCCAATCTGGTTCTGGTCAAGTTGCTGGAGCTGTACCGCATGGGATATGATCTCCGCCACTACTACGACCAGCACCATGCATTTATTGAGGGCTTCCACCTTCCGGCGCATTTCCGGTTTGATACGTCGCAGGCGGTTTGAAATATATCCCTATAAAAA
>OODF01000638.1_pt1 | contig 20707 bp, 34 predicted proteins | sample 1671431 | NCBI WGS metagenome assembly OODF01 (sample SAMN06348156, study PRJEB24527) | human gut metagenome | biome: human gut; feature: ankylosing spondylitis patient; material: feces | host: Homo sapiens | place: China | collected 2015-10 | reverse complement strand
GTCTGGGTGTCCTTCATCACGTCGATGTACCCAAAGCCCGCCGGGCTGTCCTCTTCCACAAACAGGGTATCGAACACAAAGGGGTACTTTCCGTGGTCGTAGAATCCCCTGTCTGCCAGGGCCGGGTCGTTCTCGCTGGCGTAGAGCACCACACCGTTGCAGAACTTGCAGTAGTGCAGCACAGGCCGCCCGTCCTCCCGGGCCTTTTTGTAGTACCAGTCCACCACCACGCTCTTGTCGGAGGTGTCAATGCTCTGGTCGTGGATGTACTTTGCCACTTCCAGCGTGCTGCCGGTGTGGCCTTCCAGCTGGGGGTACTGGGCCTTCAGCTGTTCGTTGTCGGCCACCGCCAGACTGAACAGGTGGGGGCTGTCCTGGATGTCCATCACGCCGGGCTCCCAGTACATCATCAGCAGATCCATGCTCTTGATGGAGATGTCCCCCACGCCGTTCCGTAGGCCTGGGTCCCAGAAGATGCCCTTCACGCCAGTGCCCTGCTTGAGCTTGCGCCACCAGGTATCGCTGTACACCTGCTCGTATTCCGCCTGTTCCAGCAGCACCGGCAGGATCTTGGAAAGCACCTTGGCGGTCTGCTCGTCGTCCGCTGCCCGGGGCAGCACGTTGGGTTCCGGGTAGTTGTCCATGGCATCCGCGTGCTTATTGGCAATGCTGTTGAACAGCCACCCGCTGGAAGGTTTGGGCTTGCCCTCCATCATCTCGTTCTGGTAGTTGGCCCAGTGCTGCATCCGAAACCACAGCTCGTTGTCCACGATCCGCTTGTCCAGCGCCGCCTTGCCGGTCTTGTATCTCTGTAACAGCGCCGTGGCCTTCGCCACCTGCTCTGTGCCGATCACGTCGGTCATACTCTAAAAAACCTCGCTTTCTTCCCCAGCTCCAGCGGGTCATCCGGCATGGGCTGCACCGGCTCTGTCCGTGGCGGGCTGAGGGGATTCTCCATCAGCACATACCGGCACTCGTCGTAGATGTGATCCTCCTGGTCGGTGTCAATGTCCTCCACGTTGCTCTCGCTGTATACCAGGTTCGGAATGGTGCGGATAAAGTGCTTGCAGGTGTTGAACACCTGCAGCATGGGCCGCCCGTCCGCCTGGAACGCCAGCCGGTAGTGGAACTGCATCTTGCCCACCAGCCGGGTGTGGTCGCCGGGAGCCCAGTGCAGAAAGTTCGGGCTCTTTTCCTGCATGGCAGCAATGCTCTCGCCCTGGCTCTCGTTGAAGATGGCCGGGTCGGCCACGCCCAGAATGGTGCGGCCCCGGAGCATGGGGTCGTTCTCTTCTGCTTCCCGGATCATCCTTGCCTGCTTCACAGGGTCAGCCTTGATGCCCTCGTTGGGGGTTCCGGTGCAGCCGTACAGCTCCCGGATGCGGTAAAGCCTGCCCTCTTCGTCCGCCGCATACCACCCCACGGAAAAGGGCTTCGAGTAGCCGAAATCGTACCCCCGCCAGATCTTCCAGTGTCCCGGGATGCGGAACGGGCGGATCACATGTGTCCACCGCTGGTCGTCGTAGTGGGCCGGGTCGTTCTTCCACTCGGTGAACACCTGCCCGGTAAAGCTGTCCCAGTCGCCGTAGAGCAGGGCTTTCTTCTCCGCTTCCGGCAACGCAGCCAACGTGCCCAGGTATCCCGGGTCATTTTCCAGCAGGGCCGCGTTGTCAAACACGGTGCTGGGGATAAAGATGCGGGTCCGCCGCTGCACGATCTCCCGTCCGTCCGGGGCCCTGGCCTTTACCATCTGCACCATCCGGGTGCCGGGCGGGGCCGGGCTGACGAACCTTGCCTTCACCCATCCGTGGCCGATGCCGCCGGGGTTGGCCGTGGCCCGGGTGTAGACCCGGGTATCGGGGCCGTTGGGTCGGTTTCGGCTCAGCAGGTAGCTGTACTCTTCCCAGGTGAAATGGGTCAGCTCGTCAAAGCCGATAAAGTCGTAGGCCTGGCCCTGATAGTTGTACTTGTCCTGAGCGTGGTTCAGGCTGCCAAAATAGATCTTTGCCCCGCTGGGGAAGGTCCAGCAGTGGGTGCTGCTGTTGTACCGGGCTTTTGGGAAAACCGGTTTGTAATACCGCATGGTCTTGTCAATGAGCTCCCGCAGCTGTGGAAACGTCTTTCGGATGATGAGCCCCCGGTAGTGTGGGATCTCCACCTGCCGCAGGGCTTCGATCACCAGCGCGTCGCTCTTTCCGCCGCCTGCGGCCCCGCCATACAGCACTTCGTTCTCGGTGCGCTGCATGAACCGCGCCTGGGCGGGCTGCGGCAACCAGATCACCGGTCTGCCATCACGCATCCTTTGTGCCGCCATCCACTTCCACCTCCTGCTGTCCGTCCACGTCGCCGGCTGCCGCGATCTCCACCATTGGCGGGCCGCTCACGCTGTCGGTGGTCTCCGCCGGGGCCAGCGCAGCAGCCTTTTCGGCCACTTCCATCAGTACCTTAGCCACACCAGCCGCGTTCTTGTCGCTCATCACCCGGCCCTCGTACCGTTCCAGCTCGGCATTTAACAGGTTCCGCTCGTCCTCGTAGAGCCGCAAGTTCCGGGTTCCGGCCCCTCCATACACCACAAGCCCGGTCTCGGTGGCATCCGCCAGCTCCTCCGGGTCGTCCTTCAGCAGGGTGCCCACGGCAAAGTCCCGGGCCCGGGTGTCCTCGTCCAAACGCCGGTGCAGCCTCTCCGTGATCTGCGCCGCCCGCTGGCTCTCAGCGGCCCGGCCCTGCAAAAAGGTCACCTGCGCCCGTACGCCCAGGCTTGCCCGGATGGCGATCTCCCGCGCGGCTTCCTGCCGGGCCTTTGCAAAGGCATCACTGCGGCCTGCCTCCTCGCTCATCCAGCTGCGGATGGTGCTCTCCGGCACGCCGTACTTCTTCGCCACAGCGCAGATGGAGTTGGAGCCCAGCATGGCCATTACCACCTCTGCCCGGAACGCCGCCTGGTATTTCTTTCCCCGCTGTTTCCCCTTCACGGTATTCTTGCAGTACGCCCGCTTTTTCGCCAACTCTCTCACCTGCCTTTGCAAATATCCTATCACGCCCCGCCGGGTGCAACTACCCCGGACATTTGCCCGCCGGGCAGCAGCCCTGCATCCGCTGCACACACTGCCACGGTGCTCAGGGCTTCCAGCTCTTTGGTGTAGTAGGTCGTTCGCCCCACATACAGCCGGGCGATCACCTTTTCCTCGGGCAGACCTTGCAGGTAGCGCAGCCGCAGCAGCTGGGCGCATACCGGGTCATTGCGGTCGTACCAGGCCAGCACCGCCCCGATCACCTGCGCCCAGGCAGCACAAACAGACCCCTTGCCATATCGGCGCAGAGCCTGCCGGGTCGCTTTCTTCTGCTCTTTTGTCACCGCCCCACCTTCTTTTCGCATGGGTATAACGCGCAAAATACCGGTGTTTTATCTGTCAGGTGCGAAGAATCGCAGCCTCCCGCCGACGCAGGATCACATAGCATTGCGGTTCCAGCCGTTCCCAGCCGGTTCCTTCCCGCTTCGGGCTCTCATGCAGCCCGCCGGGCTCCAGCACGATGCACTTTTCCATCTTCCAGCCGGGAAACCGCTGCTCCCACCACTTTGCATCGTTCTGCTTTTCCCCGCAGGCGGCCCGCAGCTGTTTCCGGCTCCATCTGCCATCGTTGGGGGCCTGCTCAATGGCCGGGCGCAGGTTGGCCGTTTCCACCCACAGCCGCTCCTTGTGGCCGTAGAAGTAGCCCACCGTGCCGTATTCGCCCTGCACGCTCTTGCCCAGCAGCTTTTTCATATCGATTCTGTTCACGTTCATGGTTCCCAGCGGCTCAAACTCGTTGGAGCCGGGGATACGCCGCCGCCACAGATCCTCCAGCATCTCCCGCCACTCCCGGCGCTGGGCCGCAGTCAGGCCCGTGCATTCCGCAAAACCGTGCATGTGCAGCCGTCCTGCTTCTCCCTTGCGCACCGCCACCAGCATCAGGCGGATGTCCTCCCGCCTTGCCCCGAACCGCTTGCAGGTGGCCGCCATCACCCGCCGCTTGTAGTTCTCTACGTCTCTCCGGCAGGCCAGAATGTCCTCCGGCAGAAATGGATCCTCGTATGTACCGGTCAGGAACATTCCCGCCGGACTGAAATTGGTCAGCGCCTTTCTCTGGCGCTTGCGCAGGGAATCCATTTTGTTCTTCGCCTTCTGCCCCTCGCTGGATTCCTTCCGCTTCTTGCCCCGGCCCCGGTGTTCCTGGGGGATGATGGAGAACACTCCGACTGCCATGTAGTCATCCCCGCACTGGTATTTTTTCTCTCGGATGTAGTTACAGCGCATCCCGGTGCCCTCCTGCTGGCTTTCACTTTCTGCTGATAGTCTCTTTCCCGTGACCCCACCGTCACAGAAATAACGGGTATACTAGCTCCCCAAAGAGGGCCCTTCCCCCTCTTTCTTTATAAAGGTATTATGAAACGTAACGGATACGGTGGACGTGTCAGGTCCATCGTATCCGTTGCTCTTCATAATAGATTAAGGTGTTTAAGGCGTGGCGGGCTTTCCTTTTTCCGCCCAGTATCCGTAGGTCAGTTCCGGCTTTCCAATTTTCCTGGCCTTCTCGTTGTAGATCATCAGATCATGCACGTCGTAGGCCAGGGGGCTGGGGTCGATCACGCCGCCAATGGGCTTGCGCTTCACCTTTACCGGCTGATCCGGCCGCTTCATGGGGTGCCGGATCCGTTTCTGGCACAACTCCATCTCCATCCGCGCAACGCCGCCAGGCTTGTACACGCCGCCCCGCTTGCGGTAGCTCTCGTGCACTGTGCCCTCGCTGCCAAACAAGCCCCTGTCCTTCAGCTCTGCCGCCGTGCCCTTGCCCAGCAGGGTGCCGTCCGCACCGTAGCAGCTGTACACCCGCACCACCCGGGTCTCGGCCCGCTCGTCCGCACTCAGGCCTTCTGCCCGGGCCCTCTCCACCCGGTCGTCCTTTGTGCTCTTCCGCTCCATTTTCCACCTGTAGTTCTTCGGGCTGGGCTTCTTGCACTTTTCCAGATTATTCCAAACGCTGCTCAGCTTGTTCACATCGGGAAAATATCCCTGCTCCACCAGCTCCACGCTGGTGCCCTTGGCCACCACCTCGCCGGTTTCCCAGTCCATCAGGGTGTACACCCATCTGCATCCGCTCTGCATCTTATAGTCTCCTCCTTCCCACCGGAGCCATGGCCGCTGCCATGGCATCCGCACATTTCTGCCGGACACTCTCTTCGTTCAGCACATTCAGGCTCTGGCGGCAGGCATTGCGGCCCGCTGCCATCATCACGGCCCGCTTCAGAAACTCCGTTTCCTGCTCCTTGTAGCTTCGGCTCAGGGTCTGCACTGTCTTTTCATCGTCCACGTTCTCCACCACGATGTCCTCAGTCTGCAAGGCATCGCAGGCGCATCGCCGCAGCTTTTCCATGGCCACATCCAGCCCGTCCGTCTTGCCCCACTCATTCAGCTGCTCGTAGTTGTGGCGCATCTCTGCATACAGCCGGTTCAGCCGGTCTGCTCCAAACCCCAGCTCCTGCACACAGGCCAGCGCCATCAGCTGCCAGGCCATGGTCGCTGCCCGGTCGCCCACCATTTTCAGCTGCTGCTCCCGCCGGGTACGGGGTGTCCGCAAAGCAGGCACCCTGAATTCCGTCGGCACGCCCTTGGGGATCGCCTCCGCCCGCAGCCGCCTGGCCTTCTCCGTCTGGGGCATCCCGTTCTTGTCCGGCTGCATCACCACAGCCAGGCTCTGGCTGCCCAGCAGCTCCTTCCGTCTGGTGATCCGGTCAAGCCGGGTGCGGCCCAGCCCCCACAGCTCATGTAAGGCGATCTGCCCGCACCAGCAGGTCAGCTGCACCACGCTGTCCTGGGTCAGGTCCATCTCTGCCGAAAGGCTCATCTTCGTTTTCATGGTAATTTCTCCGTTCTTCATATTCCCCGCACGCCCGGTTCCGGCCTGCACAGGTCAGGCACCGGCTCCGGGTAATCTCAAATACATGTACACACTGGGTCTTATCCATCAGGGTTCCCCGGTCTCTGCCATCATGGCGGTCAGGTCGCCCAGCATCCCGCTCACCGTGCGGGAAAGAACGTTGATCGCATCCTCCTGCAGGTCGCCGGGCAGGGCCCTCACCGCAAAGCCCGCGTTCACCATCTCGTCCTTCAACCGGGTGTTGATCCGGCTCACCTCGGCCCAGAGCTTTGCCTCGTCCGGGGTCATCTTCCGCCGCCCGGGCCGCACAACGCCCTTGATCATGGCCGTCAGCTCGTGGAACTCCTCGTCGGTCAGGCTCCTGTCGTTCCCGGCCTCGGCAATGGCCCGCGCCCGGTCACTCGGTGTCCCGGTAATCAAAATGTTCTTGTACTCTTCCAGCGTCATCCTTACCCCACCTTTCTGCCGCAGACAGCTTTCTTCACCGTGTTCTCCGGCACCTTGTGGATCTTCTGCGGCTCCTTCCGCTGCTCTGCCACCAGGCCCAGCCCGGCCAGCGCCAGGGCTGCACACCCCAGCAGGATGGCCAGCAGCGTGTATCCCAGCATTGCCCAGCCGTTGGCCGCGTTCTCAATGGCCCCGCCGCAGCCTGCTGCAGCCAGTCCCAGCACAATAGCACCGGCGCTCAGCACGCTGCCCGTGATCTTCTTTTTCATTTGCAAATCCTCCAACTCTGTGTTAAACTTCTGGTGATGTGTTGTCAAACCATCACCCTGGTTGGCTCGTCGGTGTTCCAGCACCGGCGGGCCTTTTTGCTTTTCTCGCATCTCTGGCCGCCTTCCATTCCTGAAATGCAGCCTCATTCTCCGGTTTTGAGTAAAAATCTTGTGTGATGTGCAGCAATTCAATAATTTGCCAGTGCTCAAAGGGCAGTTTCTGCTTTCGGCCCATGGTAGCACCTCACAGCCATTCGGCACAAATGGTCTCCACTACAGGCTTTGCAAAGCCGATCAGCTCATCGCCGCGCTTTGCAGCCACGATTGCCGGGCCCACCAGCTTCTGCAGGGTCTCCAGCTTCATGCTGTCACCATCATCACACTTCATGTTGAATGCCCGGTTCTTCGCCGGGATCACGATCATATAACGGTCCACTCCTTACTCCTCCTTATTGTCATATCCGGTCTTCTCGGCCTTCTCCACACTCACATCGTCGAACACCCCTTCCAGCACCCGGCGCTGTACCGTAGGCCTCAGCCCCGCCCGGCGCATTGCGATCAGGCAGTAGCCCCTACAGGCTGCATTGCTCCACGGGCCATTGATGTCCTTGATGGCCGCCATAATTTCTTCGTATCCCATGCTTTTCTTCCTTTCATTCGCTCTTGTCCGGTTCTCCCCCTGGTGGTACAATCCAACCAGAAAGGATGTGTTTTACATGACATTCGTTGAAAGACTTACCCTTATTTCCTCACTTGCTGCTCTCGTTTCTGCCCTTGCTGCGCTTTTCACTGCAATTGCTCAGGTGATCATAGCTAAAGCTACAAATTTATCTGCCTACAAGCTGGAATCCGAAAAAATGTTCTTCCATGCTCAGGTAGAAGCCTACGAATCTTTCTTTGAAACCGCTCAATCCTTTATGAGCCGCTCTCCAGATGCCGACGCTGGCAGGCTTACTGCCTGCTGCGCCCGTGCCATTTTGTTTTCCAGCCGGGACACCTGTGCAAAATTAAGCGGTTTTTCTTCGCAGTTGATGGAATTTCAATCAAATCCGACACCTGAATCACAAAAAGCATTCAATGCTTCTGCCTATGAAGCGTTTGAAGCCATGCGTCAGGAACTCTTACAGATGCACCACCCACTCGTAGAACGTAAGCACCGCACATAAGTAGCTCAGCATAATAGAAAAAAGAATGTAGCCCTGAATCTCTCCGCCCAGCCATCGCTTCGCAATCCACACTGTCGCTAAATCAATTAGCCATGCAGCAATCACCAGCTGCACACTCACCTCTTCACCCCCTTTCCTCCCCCGGCTCCCCGCCGGGGCTTTTTCATGCGCTCTTGTTCACCATTTCTTGTGCTCTCAGCAGAATCATGTTAAGCTTTCAAGCAGAAAGGAGGTGAATACAATGTCCTATCGAATTGATTTTCGCATCAGCTGTCCCCAGTGCTTTTCTTACGAGCAGGAACCTTATCACGCTTCCATTGTTATTCTTCAATCACCGGATTCCCCTGAGCCTTTCTTTAGTTATCCGGGCGGTTGTGGCGGTTACCACGATTGCCCTACTTGTAACTGGTGTCTGAAAGCCATCCGAGAAATGTTCATTGATGGAGAAATCAACTTCTATCGGGATCCTCAATCGATTTACAGCACCTCTTGTCAGACACTTCATCAGCCGATTCACCCTCGTTCTGAATAACCCGCTTCAATGCTGTCTTGGTTTTCTTTGCCAACATCTTGCGGTATGTTTGATCTTCCCGCTGCCACGGGCTGTTCATTGCAGCATACCAGCAATTTAACGCCATACAAAGTTCGTCCAGCGCGGCACACAGCGGGTCTATTTCCCGAAATGTCACATCGTATTCCCTGCTCTCCGCTTCCACCGGAGCGCAGGGCTTTTTGTTGTCTGCCACCTCTTCACCCCCCCTTCATCTCTCTGTCCCCGGCTCCCCGCCGGGGCTTTTTTCATGTGCTCTTGTCCGGTTCTCCCTCTGGTGGTACAATCCAACCAGAAAGGATGTGTTTTTTTGATAATCTCCATTTTTACCGCACTTGCGGCCATCGCATCGTGCATTATTTCAGCATTTGACTTGTACTCTACAAATCAGCTAACAAAATACACTGTGCAGGCTACCCATGATTTGGAATCTGAAAAGCTCTTTTTCAATGCCAAAACGGAAGCCTACCACACATTTCTTCGTTCTGCATCCGATTTTATGGCCAATCCTTCTGCGGAAAATGCCATGAAGCTGAACACGGCTTGTACCTATGCCGTCCTTTTTTCCGGCCAAAAAACTCAGGATGCTATCAGCGCTTATGGAAAATCTCTTGTTTGCTATCAGTCCGACCCCAAATCAGAAGCTCTCGCCGCTGAAATGGTTCATGCTCAGGTTACTGCGATGCACGCCATGCAAGAAGAATTAAGTACCACAATGCGTTCAAAAGTGCCACAATAACAGCAATTACCTCAACGAACACTCCGATTTTTCTCATGCGCGCCTTTCTCTTGATGAATCCTTTCGTAAAAAGAAAACTGCCAATTGAGCTCACCAGTATCGCAGTCGTGCTCATGATCAAGCATATTTCCTCAGCCGCCACCTCTTCATCTCCCTTCCTCCCCCGGCTCCCCGCCGGGGCTTTTTCATGCGTTCTTGTCCGTTCTTCTCCTCTGTGCTATACTCAAAATCAAAAGGAGGCTACTCAGACAATGTCACTGGCTATCGTTTTGTCCAATCCGTATGGAATTGTAATGTCCGCAGATCGAAGATTAACGACCACAATTTCCGATGAACAAACAAATTCAACAGAATCTTTTGTTCTCACTGATCATGAGCAAAAAATCTTCCTCACAAAATCCGGCCACGGAATCACCTATACCGGCGCATCCGGACTGGAAAATCAGACCCGTACGTCCTGTACCATCAAACGATGTCTTTCGCAGTTGAATGAATCTCTTTCCATCGAAGATGAACTCCGGCTGCTCAAGCAGGAGCTTCTGGCCATTGCCGGAAAACGGAATGTTGTTCTGATCGGTGCTGCTATAAGTAACGGCAATCGCATCGTCTTATCCACTTCATTGGTGTCTGAAGCCATTACGGAATTAACCAATGAAAATGGAAACTGTCTCGCATTTTCCGGTGAATCAGAGATACTGATAAAGCTGACCGACATGTTTCCGGTGGAGCGCAATGCCTTTCCGCTTCAGGAATCCATCAATTATCTGCGATTCCTGACCCGTTCCGTTGCCGGGGTTCAGCACTATGCCCAGATCAATCAAACCGTCAGTGAAGAATGCGATATCCTTGTTATTCAGGATATCGGGGCACAGTGGATCACATCACCCGAAACTCTTTTCTGACAAACCTGCCGTCATTGCACAATCCTTGATTCCATCATCCTCAATCGGACGCTTTCCAATAAATCCATCCCGAATCTGCCGCTCCTGTACCGCTAATACAAGGGCGGCAATTTCTTTGGGGTTACCTGTAATCTTTACCGTCACGTTATTTTCTCCTTTCATCTCTCTGTCCCCGGCTCCCCGCCGGGGCTTTTTCATGCGCTCTTCTTTGGGTCGGTGGGCTGAGCACGAAGCTTTTCGGCATCCGCCAGTCCCTTTGCGTAACCCAGCGCCAGCGCCTGCATTGGTTCCGGCAACTTTGTTGCTGTCGTCAGCAGTTCTACCATCCGGGTGGTTTCGGTTGATTGCATCATCTTGCTACACCTCCTAACGGCAAGTAAAATCTTTCCGTTGGTATTATTATAGTTTCCATTGGCAATATTGTCAAGCATTTTTCTTGACAACGGTAAGATTTCGGCGTACTATATTTGCAAGGAGGTGAACACCCATGAACGAACGACTTAAACAGCTTCGTAAAGCATTGAAGCTAAATCAGGTAGACTTTGGTGCCAAACTCTCTTTAACTGGTTCCGCTATTTCCCGTTATGAGAGCGGTGTTAATGCAATGGCTGACAACATCGTTCTTTTAATCTGTCGTGAATTTGATGTCAATGAAGAATGGCTGCGGTATGGCACTGGCTCTATGTTCAGTCAGAAGAATATGGATTTGATTGAACAGCTTTCCGACAAATATGATCTCGGACTGTATGGCCGCCAGCTTCTGGAAACCTATTTGGAACTGTCTGATTCTGATAAACGGGCTGTGGAACGCTTTGTGGCCAATCTAACCGCGAATGTCGAAAAGGCAGAGAAGCTGGAGGAAAATCGAATTGATTCAAATATCTCTATCCGCAAGAAGGCAATGAATCAGTAGTATTTTTTCGTCACGCTCTGCGACACCGCTAAGCAAAAAGGCTCCTGTGCAGTGCTGCACAAGAGCCTTTTTATGTTGCGGAAGCAACAAAACAATTTTTACGCCTTATTTTTGGTTATTTTGCCACTGGTCAGGAAACTTTTAGTCCTCTATGCTGGAATCAAATTCCAACGAGGTGAATGTAATGGATCCATCCAAAGTACGGGAATCGCAAAAGACGAAGCACTTTCTTTCTCTTCTTCGCATTATGGCCGGGAGCGTCTGGATCATCCTCTGGCTTTTCCTTTTTTCCGTTTATGACCCGGACTCCGGAAACGGTTTGTTTGCAGCCCTTCTGTATCCCGGTATCATTCTTTTTCTGTTTGCCGCCGACTGGACGGGGCGGAAGGTTTACGGCATTCAGGTCCGGATTGCCTTTCAGGAGATTTGTTCGACCGTTCAGTCTTTTGACCCGGCTTCAGACTACGGTGTCCTGCTCCGGAACGATGTCGTTTCGGGGTTGTGTCAAAAGTCCCTTCTTCTTGATCGGTGCGGTAATGATCCCTATAAGGACACCTGGGAGGTCCTTTACAAATCCGCAACACAGCGTTTTTACAGCCTTGTTTTTTCCAAACCGCCCGTCAATCTTTCGGATCAAGGTATCCGGCTTCTGCAGTTGCTTCTCGGTCTCGGCAGCTACGGCCTGTCGCATGGCTATCTCTCCCCTTATAACTGGAGCAGAGACCGCCGTGACCTTGCCGGACTGGTCAACGAATTCCACCTGACGGGTTTTATCGACGACTTTGTCGCAAATGCTGATAAAAAATAACCCCACCGGTGCTGTAACACCAGCGGGGCAAAACAATCCCCCCGCCGGGCTGGCCGGTGGGCGTGGATAGAAATGAAGCATAAAAAATAACCCTGACAAAAACTTGTCAGGGTTAGAAAAGAGGCTATAAAATATGTTTACGAGCAAACAAAAAGTACCGGATTATACGCCTCCGGAAATTGAGCCAGGTGACATTAACAGTTATATCACAAACCGTCTGGATGATCAGATCAACTGGTACGATAAAAAATCTCAGAATGCACAAAAGCGCTATAAGTGCTTGCAACTGACCGAGCTTGTTATTGCCGCAGCGATTCCGCTGCTTTCCAGTTATACTGTTGGATGTTCCCAAGTTGCTTTCATGGTAGGTGTGCTAGGTGCTGCAATCGCCATCATCGAGGGAATCGAGCGTCTTTATCGCTACCATGAAAACTGGATCGAATATCGTGCCGCTTGTGAGGCCTTGAAGCACGAAAAAAGCCTCTATCTGATGAATGCTTTTCCTTACGGAACGGATGAAACAAAAGAGCAGTTGTTCGTTCACAACATCGAAAATTTGCTTTCCTCTGAAGGCAGCAAATGGAAATCTTCCAATGCAAAGCCTGTCACAGATAAGAGCAAAACTCAGTCGGGAACCGCTTCGTAAGTCTTTTTAAAAATGTCCGGTTTGCAGGGATACTTTTCTCCGTTGACTCCGGTAATGATCCAATCCCCCGGTGAGGCATGCATCACACCCTCCAGCGTCTCAATATACACATCTTTGTCAGTCTGGTACGCATCAATAATGACCGGTTTTTTTTGAAATTTCATATTAACCTCCAAAACAAGAAAGGATGTTTAAGGTGCCTGCTTTGTACGATTATCGCATTTTTATCAGCCACGCATGGAGATACGGCGATGAATATAACCGACTTGTAAATCTCTTGGATGCTTCTCCTTGGTTTTCTTATTACAACTACTCTGCACCAAAAGAAAAGCCGCTGGCGCTGTCCAGTCCTCACGCATCCTATCACGAAATCGCACAAGCCATCACTGCCAAAATTCAAAGAGCACAAGTTGTCCTTGTTATCGGCGGTATGTACACACTCTACCACGACTGGATGAAATATGAAGTAGATGAAGCCCTCAGAATGGGAAAGCCTATTATTGTTATTATGCCTTGGGGCAGCAGTTATATTCCGGTTGATCTCAGAGCAAAAGCTTCTAAAGTAGTTGGCTGGAATGCCGCTTCTATTGTAAGCGCTATCCGTGAACTTACCTGACTTTATTGTATCATTTGTTTGTTCTATCTGCAAGTTTACATCACCAGCGGGGCAAAACAATTCCCCCGCCGGGCTCAGCCGGTGGGGGCGTGAAGATCATCCTAAGTACTTCAGCAGCTGCACCAAATACTGGCCGGACTGCCGATCCCGTTCATCACGGTCAAGGTTCCGCTTTCCGAAAGCCACAAAGCCATTTTCAGAATAAAAGTTTATCAGGCTGTCTTTATCCTCGCATTCCAGGTAAACAAACTTGCCTCCCAGCACGGACTGGATGGCATGGACTTTATCCGTTGCCAGCTTCAGCAGCACATCGCCGGAAATCAGCTTGTTGTATTCGTTCGCAAAGTTCTTGCCCAACTGACCGATCAGCGGGGCCGAGATCATATAGTTGTCCGTCATTGAGTAATGGAAATCCCGCTCCATAGCAAAGCGGCTGACCTTTTTCGCCGTTGTCTTGCTCACGTTCTTTCTAGGAATTTCAAGCACCTTGTTGGACAGCGTGAAATACCACACCAGAACCGGCTCACCCTTGTAAGAGGTGAAGACCAGCTGCGTCTGGGCAATCCCCTGCTTCGCAAACTCGATTGCCTTATTGTGCAAAAAGAACTCTACATCCTTATTCAGCGGACACGAAAAAGCGGAGAGGATCTCTTTTACGCGGTCCTCTCCAACTTCTTCGATCATTTCTTTCAGGTTTACAAGTCCGTATCCTGTCATTGCTTCTTAAACATTTCGCGCAGCGCGTCACCCTTGATCTCGTGGACAGTCTTATCCACAACAACGGTCTTGCTACTTTTCCCTTCGGCATTCTCCAGTGCTCGTACAAAATTCCGTGCAAGCGGTTTTGAACGAATCACCACATTTTTAGTGATGCTCTTTGTCGCCATCAAAAAGACCTCCCTTTTGCTTTTTGAAAGTGCAAAGCTCCTTTGCATCTCTATTATATGCAATTTCGGCTCCCTTGTAAAGCCGTCTCTGTTGTCCACGCAACCATTATTTTTGACTTTTTTATCAAATTTTCTTTGTCTTTTCGTCAACTCACGCTCCGCACAATCTCTTGCATAAGAATCCCCGGCCGCTCTGTACGATAGAGCCGCCGGGGCCAGATGGGGAATCTGTCTGTCGGAGAATAATCATAGGATAAGAAAACACGCCTGCTGAGCAATTTCATTGTACCATGATCCTGCTCAGCGCACAAGGAGCAATCATGGCAAGAAGAAAGAAAGTATCTCCCGGGAACCGTCTGGTTGCCTACTACCGTTACAGCGGCGGTTCCCAGCAGACCGAGCAGAGCATCGAGGGCCAGCGCCGGGACTACGAAGCCTACGCCCGGCAGCATGGCTTGACTATCATGCATGAATACATTGACCGGCACATTTCGGGCCGTGGTGTTGAATCCAGGCTGGCTTTTCAGCAGATGATCGCAGATAGCAGCAAACATCTGTTCGATCTCGTGATCTGCTGGAAAACTGACCGTTTTGCCCGCAATCGCTATGATAGTGCGGTCTACAAAAAGAAGCTGCGAGATAACGGAGTTCGTATTCTTTATGCAGCCGAAAGCTCTGTGGAAGGACCAGAGGGCATTATTCTGGAAGGTCTGATGGAATCCCTGGCCGAATACTATTCCGCTGAGCTGGCTCAAAAGATGCGGCGTGGTATGCGGGAATCCGCACTCAAGGGGAAGGCAATCAATCCTAACCGCCCCCTGGGACTTACCACAGATGAACACAAGCGTTTTATTATTGACGAGAAAAATGCCCCACTATCCGGTTCATCTTTGAGCATTATGCAGCCGGAGAGAGCAGTGCTTCCATCGTGGATCAGCTGAACGCTGCCGGGCTCCGTACCAGTAAGGGCAATTCTTTCAACAAATGCAGCATTCCTCGCATCATCCAAAATGAAGCCTATCATGGTGTCTATATCTGCAAAGCCTACGATGTCCGTATTGATGGGGCAATCCCCGCCATCATCGACGATGATTTATGGAAGAGGGCGCAGAAAATGCTCACGCTCAATAAACAGCACCGTGCACCACATAGTTCCCATGCTGATTACTTGCTCTCTGGCAAGCTTTTCTGCGGTTGCTGCCACAGTCTGATGCGGGGCATCTCCGGCCACAACTGCCGCAACGATGTTTACTATTACTATGCTTGCGGGAATAAAGCTGATGGCGGTACCTGCAAAAAGAAAAACATCCCAAAAGATGTTGCCGAGAATCTTGTGGTCAATGCCATCTGTGAAAATATCCTTCGTCCAGACACTCTTGAAGATCTGGCCGACGCTATTGCCGCTGCACAGCAGGCAGATGTCAACCAGCCCGATCCAGAGCGTGCAATGTTAGAGCAAAACCTGGCTGATGTGCACCGAAAAATCAACAATATCATTGAATCCATTGAAAACGGTACTGCCAGCTCTCGTCTGTCCGCCCGCCTTGCTGACTTGGAGCAGCAGGAAAGCACCCTCAACTATCAATTAGAATCCCTGAAAGAAGTTCATCCACCCGTTCTGGATCGTGAGCGCATCCTCTTCCTATTGGAGCAGTTCCTTATCTCTCCTAATGAACGTACCGAGGATTATAACCGCAGGATCATTGATACCTTTGTAAATCGCATCGAGATCACAGACACGGAAATGCTTATTTATTTTAATCTTTCCGAAGCGTCTGCTTCCGAAAAACAAAAAAATTCCCAGCCGAACAATTGTTCGACTGGGAATCATCTGGTCCGAGTGGCGAGAATCGAACTCACGGCCTCTTGAACCCCATTGTGCTTCTATCGAGAACACAATGTACGATCTGATACTGCCTAGACTCAGTATCGTTAAATTTCAAATGCATTATACCATTCTGTTTCATTGGATGTCAAGACGTTTCATTCCTTTTGTGGTCAAATTGTGGTCAAACGACCCCGACAAATGACTTTTCTCCCCCAGCTAAGTTACATCGCGCAATTTCGATTTTCATCAATCGAAGTTGCGCTTTTTGTTTGCACGAATTATCTATGAGGAGGATTTGTCAACCATGTCAATGAATCATCGTTGTTTTTTCATCCTTGACACAACCGTATGACCCTTGACTACTTTTACGGACAGGCCGGAGAACTCTTTTCGTTCTTCCGCATTCCAAAGGCTCTTTTTCAGGAGCAGCGGTTTCAAGATCTGTCAACCGATGCCAAAACTCTGTACGGCATCCTGCTTGACCGCATGAGCCTTTCTGTTAAAAATGAATGGTTTGACAAAAAAGGTCGAGTGTTCATCATCTTCACGATTGAGGATGTCAAGAGGACTTTGCGTTGCGCAGACAACAAAGCGACCAGACTGCTCCGGGAACTTGAAAAATTTGGTTTGATTGAACGAAAACGTCGAGGGCAAGGAAAGCCATGTTTGGTGTATGTGAAAAACTTTTCGTCAGAATCTTCAAAGGAGAGTGTCAAGAATCGTGATAATGACGATTCTTGTGGCTCTAAAATCGCTTGTCAAGACCCGGTAAAATCACGAGGTATTAAGAAGAAAGAGAATAAAACAGAGATGAATAATACGAATCTTATCCTTTCCGACGAATCGGAGAAGATGAAGAATCGCGAACTGCTCGAAGAATACTTTTCATGCTCTTTGGAGGTGGACCTTCTGCTCCGGCTTTACCCGGATGATGAAGATAATCTCTATCAAATCGTGGATTTGCTGGTGGACACCTGCGCTACCAACCGTAAGCTGCTGCACATTGCCGGGGACGATAAGCCCGCCGAGGTAGTACGCAGCCGATTTATGAAGCTGAACGCCGACCATATCCGCTTTGTGCTGAAGTGCCTTGCAGAGAACAGCAGCCCGATCCGAAACATGAAACAATACCTGCTCGCTTCTCTGTACAACGCACCCACCACGATGCAGCTTTCCTACCAGAACCAAACCAACCACGACTTAGCGATGCGGAGGTGATGAAAATTTCAAAGAAAGCAACCACAATAGCCATCGTCAACCAGAAAGGCGGCACCGGCAAGACCACCACCTGTGAAAATCTGGGCATCGGGCTGGCGATGGAGGGCAAAAAAGTCCTGTTGGTGGATGCCGACCCGCAGGGCAGTCTTACCATTAGTATGGGCTGGCAACAGCCCGATGAACTGCCCACCACCCTTTCCACCCTGATGCAGAAAGCCATGAACGACCAGAGCATTCCGCCCGGTGAAGGCATCCTGCACCATGCAGAGGGCGTTGACCTGATCCCTGCCAACATCGAACTGGCAGGGCTGGAAGTGGCTCTGGTGAACAGCATGAACCGGGAAAAGATGCTGAAACAGGTGTTGGAAGGTGCAAAACATGAGTACGATTTCATTCTGCTGGACTGCACTCCTTCTCTTGGGATGCTGACCGTGAATGCACTGGCAGCGGCAGACACCACCCTGATTCCCGTGCAGGCGCAGTACCTTTCCGCAAAAGGTCTGGAACAGCTTTTGCAGACGGTGCAGAAGGTTCGTCGGCAGATCAATCCGAAACTAAAAATTGAGGGTATTCTGCTTACCATGACCGACAGCCGCACCAACTACGGGCAACAAATCGACAATTTGATTCGGGGTGCCTACAGCAGCAAGATCAAAGTGTTCGACCAGACTATTCCACGGTCCGTCCGCGCTGCGGAGATCAGTGCCGTGGGCAAGAGCATTTTCCAGCACGACCCCAAGGGCAAGGTGGCAGAAGCCTATAAATCTCTGACGAAGGAGGTGATGGCGAATGCCGAAAGGCAGCTTAAACATGTCGCTGAAAGGGGCAGATGACATTTTCTCCACCGAAGAATCCCGGCAGGAACAGCAGCGGGAACAGGTGCAGCAGATTCCCATCGGAGAGCTGTTTCCTTTCAAGAATCATCCCTTTAAGGTTTTGGATGATGAGTCCATGCAGCGCACGGTGGAAAGCGTGGAACAGTACGGCGTACTGTCCCCACTGATTGCCCGTCCACGCCCGGAGGGTGGCTATGAGATCATCTCCGGGCACCGTCGTCAGCACGCCGCCCAGCTTGCCGGGCTGGAAACTCTGCCGGTTATCGTCCGCAATATGGATGATGATGCCGCTGTTCTGCTTATGGTAGACAGCAATCTCCAACGTGAAAACATCCTGCCCAGTGAACGGGCTTTCGCCTACAAAATGAAGCTGGAAGCTCTAAAAAATCAAGGTGCTAGGTCAGATTTAACTTCCGCCCAACTTGGGCGGAAGTTGGAAACAGCAGATATTGTTGGTCAGGAATCTGGCGACAGTAGGAATCAGGTTCGGCGCTTTATCCGCCTGACCAATCTTGTACCTGAACTGCTGGACATGGTAGACGAAAAGAAAATTGCTTTTAATCCCGCTGTGGAGCTGTCCTATCTGGACGAAAGCCAACAGCGGGATTTTTTAGAAGCGATGAACGACACCCAGAATGCGCCGTCCCTTTCCCAAGCGCAGCGGCTAAAAAAGCTGGCGCAGGAAGGGCACTTCTCATATGACGTTGCCTTTGCGGTCATGGGTGAAGAAAAAAAGGACGAGCTGGACAAGGTGGTCATCAAAAACGACACTTTGCGGAAATACTTCCCCCGCAGCTACACTCCGAAACAGATGGAGGACACCATCATCAAGCTGCTGGAACAGTGGCAGCGCAAACAGCAGCGGCAGAATGAACGCTGACTTATACCGTAACGAAAGACCCGATGGGGTCTTTTTCTTTTGCAAACAAAGGAGAAAAGCCTATGAAAAACAACGCTACCCGTACCATCCGCTCCGAGGAGATCACCATTGACGTGCGTATCTGCGCTGCGCTGGCGGCAAACCGGAGCGGTGAGGTCTACCTCGCAGCCATTGCCCCGGATATGGAACTGACCATCATCACGCTGGACGAGACTCCCGACATCCTGCCCTGCTTTGACGAGGATGATGCCTGCCTGAACCTTCCTGACACCTCGCTGCTGCTCTGCTACAACCCGGCGCAGGTGCTGAAGATGGGCGGCAAGCACTACCTGACCGGCCCGGTGATTCTGGTCCGCACCAACATGGACGGCGAGATCATCTCGCTGACCATTGATGAGGTCTACCTGTTCCAGAAGTATCTGGAAAGCCACAGCATCACCCTGATGGCAGATGACCAGAAGCTGCCCTGCATCTGCATGGACTGAGGTGTGCCATGCTGAATTTTTTATCGGTTTCGCATTTTTTGAAGCCGGTGCCCGATGAACCTCCGGCAGAAAAGCCCCGCACCAAGCCTCCGGCAGAGCATGACCGCTAAAATCACCCTGCTGCACAGGAGGTGATGGCAGTGCAGGAAGAAATCGAACAGAAGTCATTCAACATTATGATCTCCACCACAAAGCTGTCCGCCCGGACTGTCCTCCGGGCGGTAAAGGCGGCGTTTCGGCTGTACCAGTCCAAAGCATCCCAAGGCAAGCAAAGCGTCCGCACCCTGTTGCGGCAAAACCGGGGCGTGTCCAGCGTGGAGATCAGCAAGACCGGCATCCGTGGCTTAGAGCGGTATGCCAAAAAGTACGGCATCGACTACGCCATCCGTAAGGACACCTCCGAGGTGCCGCCCCGGTATCTGGTCTTTTTCAAAGCCCCGGACGCAGAAGCCTTCAACTCGGCGTTCAAAGAGTATTCGGCATCTTTGCTCAACAAGGACAAACGCCCCTCGGTGCTGGCAAAACTGCATGAACTGGTGCAGGCGGCGGCAGAACTCCCCGGCAAAGTCCGGCACAAGGAACAGGAGCGTGGACTGTGACCACGAAAAAGCTGACAAAGCTGCTGGCACTGTATCTGCCGTATATCCTGCTGGGGCTGGTGGCAACGAACCTTGGTGAAGCGTGGCGGCTGGCCGAGGGCAAAGAGTTGGGCGAACACATCATGTCTATGATGGGAACTTTCCCGGTGGCATTTGCGAACCCTCTGCCCAGTCTGCATCCGCTGGATTTGCTTATTGGCTTTTCCTGCGGCACAGGGCTACGGCTTGCCGTATATTTGCGGAGCAAAAATGCAAAGAAGTACCGTCATGGCATGGAGTACGGCTCTGCCCGGTGGGGCACCGCCAAGGATATTGAGCCGTTCATGGCTCCCAAGTTTGCCGACAACATCATTTTAACCAAGACAGAGCGGTTAATGATGAGCAATCGTCCACCTGACCCCAAGAACGCCCGGAACAAAAACGTGCTGGTGGTCGGCGGCTCCGGCTCTGGTAAAACGAGATTTTGGCTGAAACCGAACCTCCTGCAATGCCATAGTTCCTATGTCGTAACCGATCCGAAAGGTACAATCGTGCTTGAATGTGGGCAGGCCATGCTGAAAAATGGTTATAAGGTAAAAGTTCTGAACACCATCAACTTCAAAAAGTCGATGCACTACAACCCCTTCGCCTATGTCCACAGCGAAAAGGACATTCTGAAACTGGTCACGACCCTGATGACCAACACCAAGGGCGAAGGGTCCGGTGGAGACCCGTTCTGGGAAAAATCGGAACGTCTTTTGCTCACCGCCCTGATCGCCTATCTGCATTATGAAGCCCCGGTGGAGGAGCAAAATTTTGCGACCCTTCTGGAAATGCTGAACACCATGCAGGTGCTGGAGGATGACGAGGAATACCAGAACCCGGTGGATCTGCTGTTTGAGGAACTGGCAAAAAAGAAGCCCAACAGCTTTGCCGGGCGGCAGTACAAACTTTACAAGCTGGCTGCCGGTGATATATGCTCTAAGTGACTTCTTAATCATGATTTTGTCATGGTTAGTGAAG
>OODF01000632.1_pt1 | contig 20875 bp, 19 predicted proteins | sample 1671431 | NCBI WGS metagenome assembly OODF01 (sample SAMN06348156, study PRJEB24527) | human gut metagenome | biome: human gut; feature: ankylosing spondylitis patient; material: feces | host: Homo sapiens | place: China | collected 2015-10 | reverse complement strand
GGTTTTTCGGAGAATAACAAGGATTATAGAGGTTGTTTTAAATGAAAGAGCCGTGAAATTTTTAGAAGAAAAATGAATAAAATGTTTGCAGATTCCGAAATAAGTTATACCTTTGCACCGCAATTGAGAGCAAGAGCAAATGAAAATGACATACTGGTGCGTTAGTTCAGTTGGTTAGAATACATGCCTGTCACGCATGGGGTCACGGGTTCGAGTCCCGTACGCACCGCAGTAAACATTGGAAATCAATGTTTTACAAATTAGACACCCAACTTTACACCCAAGAATGTAAAGTCGGGTGTTTTTGTTATTCTCCTACTTTTTTATAGTACATCAAGCAAATCGGACGGGGTATGGAATACATAATCTGCATCGATATCATTTTGTGTTGTTGAATTTCCCCATAATGCAATACCAAAAGCTACATTTGCGCCATTCGCGCATAAACTATCGTAAGCGGTATCGCCGACATAAAGTGCTTCCTTTGCACTAATCCCAGATAAGGACAGGTAAGTTATCAAAGGTGCAGGATTGGGTTTTGGGAAAGGGGCATCTTCCACACATATTACTCTGTCAAAATAATGCGTTGCGTCAAAGACTGATGCAAAATCTTCATTATACTCATTTCGATTCTTGGAAGTGACAATGCCCAATGAATATCCACCGACTTTTAACGAAGCCAATAAAGCAGGAATACCTTTGAAAAGTCTTATACTTGATTTATACCTCAACAAATACTCATTCCATTTACGATTTGCAGTCCTTGCATCGGATATGCCCAATCTGTGTAGTGTAACTTCGCCCGGTATGCCCAAAGCAAATTTCAATTCTTCCACAGGTATATCTTTCTGCAGTATCTCTGCAACAGTATCTTTCAGACTTTGCAGAATGGCAGATTCGGTATCAAGCAGAGTACCATCAATATCAAATATGATATGTCTGTATTTATTCATGGCTTCCATTATCAATCTGCTTTATTACCCTGCAAGGATTTCCTACCGCCACACAGCTTTCAGGAATCGAACGGGTCACCACGCTGCCCGCACCGATTACACTGTTCCGTCCGATAGTAACTCCCGGCAAAATAATCACACCACCTCCAATCCATACGCCATCTTCAATTTTTACAGGCAAAGCATAAGTACGGCAAATCTCTTGTCCTTCAGACCAGTCCTGCACCATGCGTTCATTTACTCTTATGGAATGGGTGGCCGTATATATCTGTACATTGGAAGCAATAAGCACATTGCTGCCAATATCAATGCGGTTGTTGTCTACGAAAGTGCAGTTCATATTAATAATCACTTTGTCGCCTATGAAAATATGCTTTCCATATTCACAATGGAAATCAATATCCACATGCACTCCTTTACCCATACTACCGAGCATGTCATGTAACAAGGCTTGCCTGCGTTCCATGTCAGCATAGTCCGTGGCATTGAACTGCGCCAATAGCCGCCTTGTGCGTAAAATCATTTCTACTATTTTCGGGTCTTTGCCTCCGATGAAAGGCTCACCCGCCATACATTTCTCATATTCCGTTTTCATTCTATCAGACCTTTCACTTAATCAAATTTTACTTGCCAATCTTCATCCCGGTATGCCGAGAAGCACATTTCTATTTGTTCCTTGTTATTCTTTTCTTCAGCTAGTACGGGAAGTTCATCCAGCCCGAAATAACGGCTCTCCACCGTTTCTATATTAGGTTGAAAATTTCCTCCTAAAACGTTGCAGAGTACAAAAACCTTGCATACATTATATGCATACGGAGGTTGGTTGTGTCTGTTTCTGTCTTGCAGGGCGATAATACGCACTGCTTCCACGTCCAATCCGGCTTCCTCCCGTACTTCCTTGACCGTATTTGATTTTATAGTTTGCATGACATCCACCCATCCGCCAGGCATAGACCATGTGCCATTCTTTTCCTTTACTAACAGGATTTTATTGTCAGCAAAGATGGCTGCACGTGTGTCCAATTTTGGAGTTTGGAAGCCTGTTTCGTTACAGAACAAGCCCTGCACCTGTTCCAAAGGTAGACCGCTTTGTAAGCTCATCATTTCTGCGGCTATTGCTCTGATACGTTCAAACCGTTCCTTGTCAAAATCGTCTTTTGTATAAGCTAATCCGACTTGAGCCAAGAACTGAAGTTCTTTAGCCCATTTCAACCATTTCAGATTACATTTATTATTATCCATTATGACAATGTGTTTAATCTCTTGCAAAAATATATTTTTCGCCATATTCAACCTAAACAATCGAATGAAAATTCAAATCTTAAGGTAAAACCTACTTGGAAACACTTTCTTTATAATCTAAACCTTCCTCTTTTTTTCGATTCATCAGGCGTTTTCTGGAAACCATGCCCTAACTTGCCAAACTGTTCTTTGAACCATTCGCCAATCGGTTGTCTGTTTATGGTCAGTACCAGTTTAGTGTCATCGGTCGGATTTTTCTCTACCTTGAAAATATCGTTTCTGATGTCAAACTTCCGCCTGTGTTCTTCGGAATAAATCCTGCCATTATACCTGATAGCCTCTTTCTTTGTCAGAAGGCTCTCTATCATTTCTTTGGTGAAGCCGATGGCAGCGCACAGCTTTTCCATTCGCAGCATTTCTTTGAGCATCGGGAACCATTTGAACGCCTTTTCAAGAATAGCATTCAGCCGTGATATTTCCTTGTCTTTGGCTTCAAGCTCCTGATTGTGTATTCCTTGCAGATTGCGTATCTGCTTGCCGTGCTGTTCCTGCATGTGTTGCATTTGGGCTTTCAAATCATCAATTCCCTTATCCCGTTTGGCAATTTCCTGACGCAATTCTTCATTGGATAGTTCCAGCTTCTTCATTTTCCCGCTGCCGAAAAGATAACCCACTCCGCTTACTATGACCGTAGCAGCATCGGTGGCTGCGCCTTTGAGCTTGTCCGTGCGTATCTCCGATTTCACCTGACGGAGTTCCTGTTCGGCAAGATTTATCTGTTCTTCTTTGCGCCGTTTTGCAGTATCCATGCGTTGCAGTTCGGCTTTCTGCTTCTCAATGATAAAATCGTTCCTCTCCAGATGTTTTTTGCCTGTTACGGCCTTTGACTGTCCACGCTCCATCAGCAGGATGTCGGATGCCAAACTCTGCATTTCGGTCATATCCTCGTCATTGAGTTTGCGGCTCTTGCCTGTATCGTGGTTCATCCAGTCAAATACGATATGGGCATGGTAATTCGGTTTGAACCACCTTTCGCCTACTTGGAAACTCTCCCTGTCATCCACTTCGGGCTGTCCGTTCAGCCAATGCCCCTCGTCCTTGTGCAGGAAGATTTGAAGCGGTGTGATGCCCCAACGCCTTTGGCACTCCTCGCCGAATTTACGCACGTCAGCCAGTGTGGTGTCCGGTCTGACGAGTAACACTCCCTCACGGATGGGGGAACATCCCGCCACCTTGATAGTCTTTCCATTCTTTCCCTTGCGTTCCCTTTCTTTTTCCTGCATGGCACGTCCGGTCTTTTCCTTGACCATTCGTTTGACGTTGTCATAGTGCGTCCGCAGTTCGGGAGTGCCGAAGTCGGGATTTATCCACTGTTCGTTATCGGTGGAAAGTTCGGGAACGACATAGATTCTGGACTCCCCGATATTACGCATATACTCGGCAGTCCTTCGGTTGTGTGCCTCGCTCGATGCGATGTTGCAAGGCTTGATATGTATGCTTGATTTTGTTGCCATAGCTTCTTTTTTTTGTTTGCAATTGATTATTCTGCTCGCTTTCGTAGAGGGGTTCTTAGGGGTAACCCATAAGCGGAGATTGCAAAGAGAGGGTCACTCTTTGCTCGGGGTTCTCAGGGGTGAAACGCCCTGAGTGGGTCATTAGGGCAAAGCCCTAATCCCCTCGGGAGAGCCCACAACTACGAAAGCGAAGCGTGTAGTTATAGTGGGCTATAACCGGAAGCCTTTCGGTTTCTTGGATAGTGTATCATTCCTCTTTTTGACAGATTGCGCTTGCTCTTTCCTATCGGCTATTCGTTTCTGTAAATATTCGTTCAGATCTTTACATCCACTGTAGATTTGCGAGGCGTCACGCATATACCGGGTAGCATCATACTCCTTTCGGATTTGCTGTATTGCTTCCATTCCTGCACGGTCATTGTCAAAGAAACAGTGGATGCGCTCATAGCTTCCCAACGGATAGAGTGCCTTGGGAACATTGGCTACGGAATTAAGAACTATGTAATCCTGTCTGTCGAAGTCGGGTGATTGCGGACAGCTTTCCAATCTTAAGGTCAGAAAGGAAAGGTAATCCATAAATCCCTCAAAAACGTAACATGCACTCCTTGGCTTTCCTGACTGTCTGATATGGGATATTTCTTTTGGTGCGATACATCCCTTGAAATATCGGTTGCGGATTTCATATCCACCCGATATGTTCGGAAAAGCAATGGCGAAATAACGTTTGCCGTTGTGGGTGAAACGGGCTTCCTTACATTCTCTTTTCGCCAGTGCCGTGTTTATCCCTCTTTCCTGTAGATAGGCAAGCAGGGCAGGAGAAGTCAACTGTACAATGTCCAACTCCTGAAAACTCGGTTCGGAAAATGACTGCTTGCCAAAAGAGAAAGACACGGGATGTATGTGTGGTGTCTGTTCCTCGATTTTCTGTAGAAGATAAGGTACATAGTCGGAACAGTAAAGTTCCTGTGCCAGTGCAATGATATTTCCACCTTTACCAATTGCAAAATCATACCATTGGTTGCGCTCGATATTCACTTTGAACGAGGGCTCTGTCTCTTCCCGTAACGGGGATTTATACCACAGGTTGATACCTTGCTGCTTGACGGGAGAATGTCCCAAACTGTACAGAAAATCCGCTATCCTGATTTGTTTTGCTGTTTGTATATCCATAATAAGATGAGTGTTTGAATAATGGTTGGAATATTTATTTCTCTTTTCGCCCGTACCTTTTTATGAAGTACGGTCTGTATAATCACTTCACTTTATTTTCGTATATATAGGATACGGTAATAAAGTGAAGCGGTTTTACATTCTCTGCAACCGCTTCGCTTTATCCTTAATATATAGACCTGCCGAATAAAGTGAAGTGATTACAAGTTAGACGGTCTAATAGTGAAAGTCCGGCTTGAACGTGTATTTCCTGCCGTTCTCCTGTACTATCATCCGTTTGTTCCGGAGCATGGTGATAAGTGATACCGCCTTTTGATGGTTCAGTTTTACACCTACCGACATATATGCCTTGACTAAGGCGGTTTCCAGATCCTTGTAGCCGTATTCCTCTTTTAGCCCGAAAGCCGCTTCCAGTGCTATGCGGTGCTGTTGTTCGGTAATATGCCTGTAAGGGTCGAACTTTTCCTCTTCCGGTCTTCCCGGTTTCTTCGCTTCGGGTCTGTACCCCTCTATGAGTTCAGGCAATGCATTGTCGTTGATACGGAAAGCGAAAGGCTCGAAATCCATTGCACGGATGTGCATGGCTGAAACATTGCTTATATCCCCGTTGCTCTTGTCCTTTTCCACCAGCAGAACGGTTTCCGCCTTGTTGTTCAGCTCCGTACCGATATGCCCTCTTGCGTTTTCATCGCCTTTGTTCTGGTGGAGTATCGTATGGATGTGTATCTGCCTGTCATCCGTCCACTGCATCAGTTTGGATATGATGCGTGTCGATTCTCCCGGACTGTTGATGTCATATACCATATCACGGATGCCGTCTATGATTACAAGCCCTATGTCCGGTGTATTATAGATAGCCTGTTCGACAATCCTGATGCGCTGCTCGGGCGTGTATTTCCTCAAAGCGAGAAACTCCAGATGTTCATTGTCCCTGTCATCAGGAAGACCGGCCAGCCGTAAAATACGTTTCATGACTTTCAGACAGTGATAATGGCTTTGTTCTGTGTCCACATAAAGAATCTTCCTTTTGTCTTCCGGAAGTTCTGCCACATACCGCAGTACCGTACCGTTTTTCAATGCGGCGGCTACGATAGCCGATACATTGAAAGTCTTTTTACTCTTGGCTTTGCCGATGGATGCACTGAAATTGCCCAGTGTACCAATGACCGAACCTTGCACTTTTAGAATCTCAGGTGCTTTCTCGTAGATTTTCGACAGGCTCAGGCGTGAAGCTTGCCAAAGGATTATTGCCTGTTCTGCCGAAATCTCCTTTATTTCTTTCATATAGTCCATAAGCATACCTCCCATTATTTCCGTCCTCCTGTTTTCTTCCCGGCAAGCTCAAGAGCCAATTCCGCATCTACGATAATCTTGCGCCCTATCTGGGTAATCGCCTTGTCTATCTTACCGCTTTTCTTTATGCGGTTGGCAGTGGGCAGACTGCACCCGAACAGTTTGGCTATACCGAGTATTCCGTACACATACTTCTTTTCCGTGTCTGTAACGGGTTGCGGCAATGCTTCGGCCTGACCTGAAGCGTGCTTACTCAGGAATATGAATTCTTCGCCTGTCATTTGCCAGACGGGTTTTGATAATAATTCTTGGATATTTGTCATCGTCCAATCTATTTAGTCGTTAAACAATCAGCCCTGCGCACTGGCTGTTATTTCTGTTCTCGAACGATGCAAAATTAGGTAGGGTTATGAGTGGTAAGGATGGGGACGAGATAATTCGAATATCTCTGTATCTTATTGAATATCAGAAAATAAAAAATGCCACTCAAAAATTAATTTGAGTGGTAAGAGTGGAACTTTCGTAAAGTATCGGGATATATCACGGATTATCTGAAGATATGTTCCATTTCCTTGGCGAATTTCTGGTTGCTGTCACTGGGAAAATCAGAAACGGGCTCCTTGTATTTGGATTTATAGTAGCAGTCATCAATACCCAGCAATTCCAGTATTCCGGCTTTCCATTTGTCCTTATCCTGTTTGGAGAGTTTCTCGCCCATCAGAAATATCAGATAGCATGCACGGATTTTCTCTCTCGGTTTGATTTTCAGTTTGCAGTTGCAGGGTTGCAGGTTCATATTGGCATAGAAATCCGGTGCGGAAATTTCCTCGAACTGTTCTCCAACACATGCTTCATGAATGAGAGAAAGTAATTTCGTGCTGAAGTATTCGTGCTGTTCCCCTGTCGTTTCCTGCTGGCTGACGGGTTTGCCCGGCTCGTCCTGTCGTTTCCCGTCAGGAACGTATTTCTTCAGTATATCCAGAAAAAGGCAGCTTTGGCGGTATATGTCCGCACAACGGTTCTTCATATATTGGAACGCCTCTTTCCTTGCTGCCTTTTGCTGGTCATAGAGTTCGTTCAGTATGGCTTTTTCCCTGTCATATTCAGCCTTACAGCGTTCATATTCTTTCTCCGCCTGCTTTTCCTCTTCGGCGGTATGTTCCCTGTAGCCAATGGAATCATACCTGTTGTTGGCTTCATTCAGCGGCTTGCTCAGACGTCTTGTAACATCCAGTTGGGCTTCAATTTCAAGGGAATACCTTTCCATGTGCTGATAACAAACACGCTCTATCGCACTGTCACTTATGGGGTACGTTTCATAGGCCTGTATGCTCTTTTCTATTTCGGTTTTCAGGCTGTTAAGTATCAAGGTACATTGTTCTTTTTGCCTGTCAAGCACCAGTTCAAGGATGGCGGCTTCAAAAGATTTTGTGTCACTATACTGCTGATAGAAATCCGAAATGAATTTCTGCCTGTCAAAAGAGAAAATACTATTGTCTATATAGTCCCTGTATATTCTGTTGAGTTCTCCGTACCGGGGGATTATCGTCTGTATCTTGTCTGCCATAGGTGTCCTACTTTTGTTTGCTCTTTTCATTGTCAAGAAGCATCGTCAGTTCTTCTTCCACCTGTTCTATGCTCGGCAACGCAGATTTCAGATTTTCGGGTACTGCCTTGCTGAGTTGGTAGTCGCTGATACCGATAGGCTGGTCATAGCCTGTCAGCGCATACTGCGCTACAATCTCATCTTTGCCCTTGCATAGCAGCAGCCCGATGGTCTTGTTGTCGTTCTCTCCCCTCAGTTTGTCGTCCACCACATTGATGTAGAAGTTCAGTTGTCCGGCGTATTCCGGTTTGAACGGGGTGGCTTTCAGTTCCACGACCACATAGGCATGGAGTTTTATGTTATACAGGATTAAGTCGGCATAGAAATCGCTGTCGCCAATCTGGAAATGCTTCTGCCTTGCGACAAAGGCGAATCCGTTGCCCATCTCCAAAAGATAACGGGTAACGTGCTTCACCAGTTGTTCCTCTATGTCCCTTTCGTCCGCACGTTCTTTGGCTCCTGCCAAGTCAAAGATATACGGGTCTTTCAACAGGTAATTGGCAAGGTTGCTTTGAGGTGCAGGAAGCGTGACGGTAAAATTGTTGACCTTGTGGCTATTGATTTGCCGTTCATACAGTTTGCTTTCAATCTGCATTTTCAGGACATTGCTGCTCCAGCCCATTTCCACGGATTGTTTCATATACCAGTATTCCACACCCAACGGAAGCGAACTGTTGAGCATAATCACATGGCTTGCCCAATTGATTCGTGCCACAGGTGATGCCAGGAACAGTTTTTCCATGTCCTCAATCGGCATCCGGTAAACGGCGGCTACTGTCTGGGCTACATTCTGAATTTGTGCAAGAGGTTCTTGCACAATTGCAACTTCCTTGTTGTCTGAGGATTGTATTTGCGCAAGAGGTTCTTGCGTAAATGAAACATTGTTCATCAGGCTTTGGATTTCGTCCGTGATTTTCTGCACACTTGGACTAATCAATTTCGCATCGGTTTCGATGAAGCTCCGTAATGCGTCCAATGGATAGGAGCGTGCGAACTGGCACATATAAGCCAAGTTCCTGACCGAATATCCTTTCTTTTCGGGATAATAAAACCGTATCGCCTGCGCCAGTTTCTTGATGACCTTGCCGCCCCAGCCTTGTTGGGTCTGGTGGTACAATATGTAATTGCCCATCTTCCAGTAGTGGAACAGCATCTGTGCATTGGCGGCACTGATGAGCCGGACTTGCGCCTGCTCTATTTCCGAGCCGATGGCACTGACGAAAGCCTCGAAACTTCTTTTCTCTATGTTATTATCGTTGTTGCTCATTGTTGTATGTATTGAAAGTCACAAAGGTAAGCCGAATTACAGGCTTTCCATGAAACTTGATGATTGTTTTTTATAGTTGGTTGAATTTGTTCATCGCATTGGCTTTCACATCATCAGCGATGTCTATGTAAGGTTTCATCGCTTTGTAGTCGCTGTGTCCCGTCCATTTCATGACCACCTGAGCCGGAATACCGAGAGCCAAGGCATTGCAGATGAAAGTCCTTCTTCCGGCATGGGTGCCCAGCAATGCGTATTTGGGTGTAATGGTGTCTATCCGCCTGCTTCCTTTATAATAGGTTTCGCTCACAGGCTCGTTGATTCCGGCAAGCTCGCCCAGTTCTTTCAAATAGTCATTCATCTTCTGGTTGCTGATGACCGGGAGAGCCTTATGCCCCTCAAACTCCACATCTTTATATTTATCCAGTATCGCCTTGCTGTGGTTGTTCAGCTCAATGATAAGCCTTTCTGCGGTCTTTACTGTGGTGATTTCTATATATCCGTCCCTGATGTCGCTTTTCTTCAGGTTATGCACATCCGAATACCGAAGTCCGGTGAAGCAGCAGAACAGAAAGACATCCCTCACCCGTTCAAGATACTGCTTGGTCTCGGGTATCTGATAGTTTTTGAGTTGGTTCAGTTCGTCCCATGTAAGGAATATCACCTTTTTCGGGGTGCTTCGCAGTTTAGGATTGAAATCTTCGTAGGCATTGTTCATGCAATACCCTTTCTTGGTACACCAGCGCAGAAACCATTTCAGGTAAGCGACCTGTTTCATGATGGATGTGTTCCGCATGTCTTCGGTGTCTTTCAGGAAATTCACATACTTTGTCAGCTTGGGTTCATCCAACGATTCAAAAGTCAGCCCCTTGTCAAACTTTTCAAGGTGCTTCCTTACTGCGGCAAATTTCTCATAGGTGGCATCAGACCAGCCGTTTTGCGTGCCGCACTCCTTGATGAACTCGTCAAACACCTCCAAAGGAAGAAACACCACCGGGGCTTCCTCCTCTTCCTTTTTCCCATCGTGCAATCTGTTGAATGCGTCCTTTACCTGCCCGGTAGTGGGCATGAATCCCTGCACCTCGAACTCCTTGAAGATATTCTGTATTTCGGTGTAGTATTTCAGCAAGTCCGCATTGATTTCCGATGCGCTTTGCTTCAGCTTGTTGGTGCATCCGTTCTTTACCCGCTGCTTGTCGGCATCCCATTTGGCGACATCTATGCGGTAGCCCGTTGTGAACTCTATGCGGTGGCTGGCGAAAACCACACGCATACGGATAGGGACATTCTCCACGATTGGCACTCCGTTCTTCTTCCGGCTTTCCAAAGCAAAAATGATGTTTCGTTTGATATTCATAATTGGGTGCGTTTGAAATTCAACACCCAAATATACACCCAATAATTGAAATAGCAAAAGGAATTTAATGATATTTAGTAATATAGCGGATTTGTAATAACTTGATTATTATCAATATATTGCGTTTTTATGAGATTTCTTGATTTTATAAGTTAAAGTCCCGTACGCACCGCTGATGAAAAAAGACTGAAATAAGCAAGTCTAAGACAATATCCTCAAAGTCAATAACTTTAGGGATATTTTTTTGTTATACCACGACAGATGAATACCCCGTTGGAAGTCGGAAAGTGGACAAATTGAGTGTCCAAATCGTAACCAAGAAAAAAATCGGGATTTTTGGTTACGACTTCGCAGATATGTCGTTGATTTGTCGCAGTTCACGTTCAATTTTACCGACACTCCGTAACCTAATAATCTGAGTAAGAAAAGGCAAATGCCGATGCCGTTATGATTCCTGTTTCGAGGAAGTGTGCCAGCTTCCTTCAAATGTCCGTTTTAGAGCTTCCAAGTGTCCGCCGGATGATTACGCCAAGTGATTGTCAAACAATAATTTTGCAGCAAAAAAACTTAGAAGCGTATGAAACGGAACACATTCAGCGTACTTTGCTACGCAAGAAAGAGGGAACAAGGCAAAGACAGACAGTACCCTATCATGGTTCGCATCACCATCGACAGCGAACAAGTGCAGTTCAATTCACAGTTAATGGTAGACAAAAAGATGTGGAAGGATGGTGGCGTAGTCGGTCGTAGCGCGACCGCCGTGCATTTGCGCACGCAGATAGAGAAAATCAAGACCGACATCACCCGCATTTATGAACGGGAGATAGAGAACAACCGTTATCCGTCGCCATTGAAGTTGAAGAACATCTATCTGGGCATCGAAACCAAATCCAACACCCTGCTCACCGTGTTCAAGAAGATGAATGAGGAAAAGCAGAAAGAAGTGGGCACTTCGCTTTCGCAGAACACCTACAAGAAATACGACCTGACTTACCGGCGGCTGGAAGAGTATATTCAGTACAAGTTCAAGAAAGAGAAGTACAAGGATATTCCCTTGACCGAAATAAACGAGGAGTTCATTAACGGCTTCCGCAACTTCCTGCGTGTGGACAAGAAAGTGGGGCATAACGCCACCTCCAAGATGATGCAGCTCTTTAAGAAAGCCGTTACACGTGCGAGAAACGCCGGTCTGATACAGTCCAACCCGTTCACACAACCCATCACCTTCGTTCAGGTGGACAAAGGATTTCTCACAATGGACGAGCTTCAGGCCATCATGGACAAGAAGATAGAAGTGGATCGTTTGCGGCGCGTGCGCGATGTCTTTGTCTTTTCATGTTGGACTGGTTTGGCGTACATAGATGTGTATCTGCTTAAAGACGAGAACATTCAGAAATATCTGGATGGCAACTACTGGATTATCTCCAAGCGGCACAAGACAGGCATCCCTATCAATGTGCGCCTGTTGGACATTCCCCTGCGCATCCTGCAAAAGTACAAGGGAAAGCAGCCCGACCATCGTGCCTTGCCCATGCCCAGCAACCAAAAGATGAACGCCTATCTGAAGGAACTCGCTGATATTTGCGGAATTAAGAAAAACTTGACCTATCACCTCGCAAGACATACCACTTCTCCTTACACGTTGAAAACAAGTAATTTACAAAGAATATCAGCTTAACAGGTAACGATATAGAAACCAGCGGGCTTCTCTATTCTGCAATGTTCTGCACTAATCAAAAGAACGTTTTTCTTATTTGCAAAAGTAGTGTTTTTATCCCTTATTACCAAAGTTATTCTTCTGAAAAATAGAGAAAATCAAACATCTTTTCATTATTGCCATTAGTTGCTCATCTTGGTGATGAAAAATCAGTAGCACTGCACCCGCGTTTAAATTCATACTGTTCCTCAATTGTATTTAAGCTTTTCTGTTGACGGATTAGTCTGTTGGAAGGTTTGCCTGTCTGCCAGTGTGCCGGTAGGCAGGCAAGCAGGACGGCAGGCAGGTTGAAACGCGAGCTGGTTTGCAGGCCAGTGTGTGTATGTCCATACGCTTTTGTTTATTTATTGCTTCATTATTACATTGATAGCCAAATGTATTGTACCACAGATTTACATCATCCAAGCTCTACCCCTTAAAATCCGCACCCCATTGCTGATACTTTTATTTGAAGTTTTGCTGTTGTAAACCAGTACGACAGTACGACAGCAAAACGATAAATCAGCGTACCATTGAAACTATGTTGCAGCAAACCTGTATAGAATGAATTTTCTGAATGTTCGCTTCTGCCCGTCATCGTTTTTGCAAACCATTGGTTCCATGCGTTTGCAAACAAGCGAAGATGTATCTGCCTAAAATTGCATTTCTCTATTGGCATAAAGCTGATTTTGGCTGTAATTGGCACATATAGGCATCGAACTGACGCTATTGCCTGTATAGCAGAAGAAAGGAAACATAACTTTCATTCTCCGTATCCTCAAACTAAGGTTCAGACTTGTACACAGACTTATTCCCGTTCTTCTTTTGGGCAGTTTGGGCATCAGGAAACGATGCTTTGGGAGCCGTAATAACAGCACAATTTCCAATCCGTTTGCTGACGGATTTCTTGTGCTCTCAAAAGCACAGCAAGGTGTCCCTCGAGTTACCCGAAGGCTTTTCGGTTACTGCCGAAAAGTGGCAGCAGCAAGGTATGTTTCGAGTTACTCGAAACCTTTCGGGTTACTCCGAAAGCCTTGCCGCCGGGTTGCCTCTCCGAAGTCGGGCAACCTGTTCTAACCTTGTGGTGTTCTTGGTCTATCCCTTGTACTTTATGCCGTATAATCTTATCTTGTTGTACAGCGTGGTACGTCCGATGCCGAGCAATGCCGCAGCCAATTTGCGGTTGCCTTTCGCCTGTTCCAGCGCACGGATAATCTGTTTCTTTTCCATATCGTCCATTTCCAGTGAAGCGTCAGACGTCAGCGGCATTTCATCGAATTCCAACGTGTCCGCCGTGACCGTATCGCCCTCGGTATGCAGCACCGCCAAATGCACGACCCGTTTCAGCTCTCTCACGTTGCCGCCCCACGTATAGGCAAGCAGTCGTTTTCTTGCCTCCGCGTCAAAGCCTTTTACTTGCTTTTCAAATTCCTCGTTGGCAAGTTGTAGGAAGAACTCCGCAAGCGGTATGATGTCCTCCTTGCACTCGCGCAGCGGCGGTATGTGCAGGGTGTATTCTTTCAGCCGTTGGTAGAGGTCAGCCCGGAAACGCTTTTCAGTTATGGCAACCTGCAAATTTTCGTTGGTGGCGGCGATGATGCGCACATCAGCCCGCTTGTCCTTGCTGCCGCCCGTGGGTCTGTACATTTTGGATTCCAACGCACGGAGCAGCATCTGCTGCACTTCTATGGGCAGGTTGCCTATCTCGTCAAGGAACAACGTGCCTCCGGCGGCTTCCTTCCAGAAACCTTGTTTCTTGCTTTCGGCTCCTGTGAACGCCCCTTTCTCATGTCCGAACAGGGCGGAGGCGGCAAGCTCCTTTGAAAGCAGGCCGCAGTCCACCGCCACGAATGGCTTGCCTGCCCGTTTGCTCCTCGCGTGTATCTTCCCGGCAATGTGTTCCTTTCCTGTTCCGCTTTCGCCTAATATCAATACGTTCATGTTGGTCGGGGCGACCAGCCTTATCCTGCGGTCTATCTCACGGAAAGCCGCGCTCTGCCGCTCGTAAATCGGTGTGTCGTGCCGCTCCGTCCTTTTCTGCAAGGTTTTCAGGAGCGGGAAAAGGTTGGCTTCAATCAGCGGCTTCGGGATGTAATCTTCCGCGCCTGACTTCATCGACCGGACGGCCGTGGGCACTTCGTCGTAGTCGGTCATGACGATGTAGGGATTGTTCATGCCCTGTCTCCGCAGTTCTTCCAGCAGGGCGATGCCGTCTCCGTCGGGCAGGCGCAGGTCGGCAAGCACGATGTCGTCCTCCCGCATCTTGGAAAACAGTTTCCTTGCCCCGTTGCAGGTGGAGGAGCTGACGCTTTGGAATCCCTTGCTCTCCAGCAGTCCGCACACATAACCGGCGAATACGGGATTGTCCTCTATCACGATTATCCGTCCCATCGTTCCGCCTCCTTCCTCGCCAAATCTACAATCAGTTTGCCTTGTGCCAGTACGGCGTCAACGGCTGCCTTCACTTCGTTATCTGATATTTTTCCCTTGTGGATTGTGTCATACAATACCGCCAACGGCTGTTCCGCCTTTATCAGCATCCACGAGCTTCTGAGGTGGTGTATCCAGCTGTCCAACGCCTCCATGTCCCCGGCTTCCGCCGCCTTGCGCACTTCATCCATGTCGGATTGTGTCGTGGCCGCCAGCTTTTCCAACGTGCGCCGCTTATCGCCGAAAGCGAGCAGGGGCGACAGATCTATATTGCTTGTGCCCTTTGGCTTGATGCAGCGTTCCGTGACTGCAAGCAGTTCGTCTATGGAATAAGGCTTGTACAGCACGGCGGCAAATCCTTTTTCCGTCAGTTCCTTTTCTTCCACATAGCCTGCGGCGGTGGCTGCAACAACGGGGATGGTCTGCGAGTTGCCGATTTCCGACGTGCGCAGCAGTTCCAGCACCTCATAACCATTCACCTCCGGCATCTTCAGGTCGGTTACCAGCAGGTCGTAGTCCTTTGTGCGCATACGGTCCGTCAGTTCGTCCACGCTTTGGCAGGTGTCGCACTTTACGCCGCTTTGCCTGTACATTTCCTTCATCATGTCCAGCAGCATCCCGTTGTTGTCTATCGCCAGCACGGAGTATCCGGAAAGCGTGGAATGCTTAACAGTTGTCTTTTCGGTGGCCATTGTTTCCTCCGCTTTGGGGAGTGGCAGGCTTACGGTGAAGCGGCTTCCTTTGCCCGGTTTGCTTTTCACTGTGATGCTTCCATTCAACAGTTTCACCGTGTCGCTGACGATGGCAAGCCCTAATCCGAAGCCGTCCTCCGTCACGGAGTTGCCCAGCCGCTCGAACGGGACGAATATCCGCAGTTGCTGTTCCTTTGTCATGCCCGTGCCTGTGTCTGACACTGACAAGGTAAATATGCCGCTGGTATATTCGGTTGTCAATGTGACACTTCCGTTTTTGGTAAATTTGATGGCGTTGGAGAGCAGGTTGCTCCCGATACTCAGGATGCGGTTTTTGTCACCACCCACTATCTCGTTCGCATGGTTTTTCACTGTGAAGGCAAGATGTTTGATTGCTGCTAATGGCCCGAACTCCGTTTCCAATGTTCCGGCAATGGAGCATAGTTTGAACGGCTTTATGACGGGTGTTTCCTTGCCGCGGTCCAGACGGAAATACACCAGCAGGCTGTTTATCATCCCTGCCATGCGTCCAGCGGCATCATGGATGGCGTGTGCATGGCGCATGCGGCTGTCAGCCTCCGTGTCGTTCAGCAGCAGTTCGGCGTTGCCGCCGATGGCGGTCAGCGGGGTGCGCAGTTCGTGGGTGACGTTTTGGATGAGGTTGCGCCGCAACTTGATTAGCTTTTCATTTGCGTTATTGCTCTCCTGCAACTTTCCGATGAGTTGCTCACGCTGTTTCCGTTCGTGGTCGTTACGCCTGATTTCCCGGTGGATGGCAAGACCGGAGAGGAACAGCAGTACGATGGCGGCGGAGATGGTGGCGGTCAGCAGCCTGACGGACAGTGCCTGCGCCTCCGATATGTCCTGTTCTCGTGCGTCGAATGCGGCCTGTGCCTGCGTGTCGAGGTCGCGTATCAGCCGCCCAGTTCCCTGTTCAGCGTCCGGTTGCGGATGCGCAGGCTGTCGGCGTATGCTTCCATCTCCGCCGCCTGTTTCCTTTGCAGGGCGGTCAGGCTGTCGCTGAAGGCGTGGAGTTCCCCGGCGGATGGCAGCACCTGTACGGTCTTCTTGCCGCCAAAGAAGCCTGCCAGCCCGCTTTTCTTCTTCCTCACGGTGCGGACACGTGTAGCCCGTCGGGCTACTTCGGGCAGGTGGTTCACCAGCAGGCTGTTTGCCTCGTCCTGCCGCTCCATCACCTCCATGATGTGCCGCAGATGGGTTTCCTTGTCCGTCAGGAGGGAGCGGAGCGTGTCTATCTGTGCCGGGCGCACGTATTCGCGGCAGAGCGGTTTCATGGCTTGCAGCAGGCTGTCGGTGCTCAGGAGCTGGGCATGGTAATGGCGGTAGTCCGTTTCGTCCCAGCCGACGACGCCCTCGCCCAACAGGGCAAGCCGGGTGATACAACGGTGGGCCTCACTTATGTCACGGCGCACCTGCCGGATGGTTTCCGTGCCGGCTTCTATCTCCCTGATGCGTTTGCGCTCATGCACCAAAATGGCGGCCATGCTGCCGATGACCGCCATCATGATAACGTAGCCTGCAAGAATTTTAAATTGTAACACTTAATAACAATCTGTAAATTTATGTAAATAGCTACACTTTGGCAAGAAGTTCATACGTAAGTTCTGTTACTGAAGAAACCAGCCTGTCAGCATGAACCGATGATAATTCTGCTTCTGAGCCATAGCCATAGAGAACACCAACACATTCCATTCCGATAGCATGGGCACCTGATACATCGAACTTGCGGTCACCCACCATTATGGCACTGTCCATATCGGTAATGTTTGCCAGCTGACATAAATAACGCATTACTTCGACCTTACTTTCCCGTGAACGATCGAAAGAAGCTCCTCCAATATAATCGAAAAAAACGGATAATCCAAAATGTTCCAATATCCGTACGGCGAATTCCGTGGGCTTGGAGGTTGCCACATAAAGATGCTTGCCTGCTTCACACAATGTCTTCAACATCTCCGGGATACCGGGATAGGCTGTGTTCTCGCACCAACCTTTCTCGGAAAAATATTCACAGTAATATCTTACCGCCTCGTCCGCCTGTGCTTCGGAGAAATGATAAAATTCTCTGAACGAATAGGTCAATGGCGGTCCAATGAACGGGGTTAACTTATGCAAATCGTTTTCAACGATGCCATAGCGAGATAAGGCATATTGCACACTGTGGACTATACCTTTGAATGAGTCGGTCAGCGTGCCGTCCAAGTCAAATAGGATATGATGTTTGGAGCTCATATCTTACTTTCCTTAAATGTAAAACTGACCAGCAAGGACAAGGCAATGAAAGTCAGTCCCGCTATGGCTGTTCCCGTCCATTGAAAATGCTCCCAGCAGATACCGGCTACAAACGTTCCCACAGAACCGCCAAGAAAATAAATGGTCATGTAAAGCGTGTTTACACGGTTGATGGCTTCAGCGTCAAGCGTTACTACACTGGTTTGATTGGCAAGATGAATGCTCTGCATTCCCGCATCAATCAGAAGAATGGCAATGATGATGCCTGCGTAGCTGTCGCCGCCACACCATGCCGTCAGCCAAGCCACCAGCATAACGACTCCGCCTATGAGAGAAAAACGTCTGGCTCCATAAACAGAAATATATTTACTGATGAATACCACTGTAGCAGCTCCTGCCAATCCGCAAAATCCCAATGCCCCTATGACATCATCTCCAGCAAAAAAAGGGGCTTGCTTCATCTTGAAGGCAAGGCAACTCCATAAGGCAAAGAAAGCACCATAAGCTAATGCCGCTCGGGTAGAAGCGATGCGCAGGTAGGGATATTTTCGTAGAATATGCCATAGCGACTTCATCAGTCTCCCGTATGTTACCTTCATTTGTGCAGGCAAAGCAGGAAGCACTTTGTACATCATCAGCCAGCAATATGCCATCAGCCCGGCTGCTATGAAATAAACCATACGCCATCCCCAGGCATCGGCTATCAGCCCGCTCAGAATGCGTGACCCCAAGATTCCTACCAGCAGGCAGGACTGCATAATGCCTACATTACGGGTCTTATGACTTGGTGCTGAATGATAGGACACAAATGGTATGAAAAACTGCGGCATAACAGAAGTTGCTCCAGCTATCAGCGATGCCACCCATACGATACGGATGTCCTGTGCCGTACCAATCGCCAGCAGAGAGCAGGCTGCAAGAACGTAGTTGGTTAATATCAGCTTACGGCGTGAAAGCAGGTCTCCCAATGGAATTATAAACAGCAGACCAAGCATGTAACCGACTTGCGTTAATGTAGCCACCACATTGGCGGACAAATCATTTATTTTAAAATCTGTGGCTATACTGCCTAACAAGGGCTGGTTATAGTAACAGTTGGCGACGGACAATCCGGTTGCAATGGAAAGCATGACCAGCAACGAAGCCGGAATACCCTGGTTGGCTTTCAATTCATATTTCATGTATTCCCCTTTCAGTAAGAAACAATCTTCAAACCTATCAAAGACGCTATCAACGTGAACAGGAAGAAAAGGCGTATCGGTGTGGCCGGTTCCTTAAAGACAAAAATGCCTATCAGGACCGTACCTACCGCCCCAATACCCGTCCAAATGGCATAAGCTGTGCCTAACGGCAATGTTTGCACGGCTTTGGCAAGCAGCGTCATGCTTAATATTGTGGAGATAAGAAAACCTCCACCCCAAAGATAGAACTCGAAACCGGATGCGGCCCGAGTCTTCCCCAAACAAAAAGTCAGGCTTACTTCAAAGAGTCCGGCCAATAATAAGATAATCCAATTCATAAAAAATCGCCTTGAGTAAATTGTGTGACATTTTTATCTAATTATACGGTAATACCCTTCTTTTCGTGTGACGGCAGGCGCTGGTTTGCCATCAGGATAGCCCAATGCCAAAGCACCGATGCCCATCAGTCCGTCAGGCAGCCCCCATGACCTTATCATCTTTTTCCCTTCATCTGTGGTGAACATTTCTTTCTCTCGATGAATCCAACAGCTTCCCAAGTTCAAGGCATGAGCTGCAAGCATCATATTTTCAAGCACACAAGTTCCATCCTCGATAGCAGTATGAGCATTTGAGGGAGCAAAAACCAATACATAAGTGGGAGCATCGTAAAAAGGATTTGATTTGGATCCAATTACTGCCGCATTCATTGCAGCCAGTTTTTTGCGCTGCTCTTTATTCTGCACAGCTACGATAAACGCACTTTGGCGCCCTCCTGCTGAAGGTGCGTAAGTTCCTGCTTCAAGTACGGCATCCAATTCCACATGGGAAATTTGTCTGTCCTGAAATTTACGACAACTGCGTCGCGTTTTAATAATCTCCAAAAAATCATGTTCCATATTATTCCGTGTTAAAGTTCGATGCAAAAGTAGGTACATCTTACACTAAACCTTTTTACATTTGGCAAAAAATGATTTCGCATTTGACAAAAAGAGACATGCTTCCTGATTTATGACGCATCTTTTTGTTACCTTCGCAGGGTGATAAGTGTTGATGGAGTATGGAACTGGAACAGATTTTAAGTTTAAGATACCCTCTGCCTGAAGAGTCTTTAGACAAATTGCATCGTTGTATGTCAGAGATTACATTGCCTAAAGGATTTCATATATTGGAAATAAACAAGGTAGAGAAAGATATATTTTTCATTAAACAGGGTATTGTCAGGGCTTTTACTTATGTTGACGGAAAAGAAATTACGTTTTGGATAGGCAAGGAAGGTGCTACCATTGTTTCTATGAAAGGATATGTAAACGACGAGGCTGGATATGAGACAATGGAACTGATGGAGGATTCTGTTCTGTATGTCTTGAAGAGGAAGAAATTGCAGGAATTGTTTTTGGAAGATTTGCATATTGCTAATTGGGGACGACGGTATGCGGAAATGGAACTTTTGGAGACTGAACAACGATTAATCTCCATGCTCTCAGCTATCGCCTCAGAGCGTTACAGGCAACTGGTTGAGATGGATCCGGAACTCTTGCAACGGCTGCCATTGGGCAGCATAGCCTCGTATCTTGGCATTACGCAGACAAGTTTAAGCAGGATAAGGTCACGAATGAAATAGTGGAAAAGCCACGCGACTTTGACCCTTTGGGCCAAACAGGATTTGCCCACCTTTGGCTACAATACAATTGACCCCTTAAAGCCCTGGTGTTGGGGGTCACTTTTATTTTACCCTTTTAAAATTTCTCATTTTTCTTAGACCTTAACTTTCGCATACTTTCACCATATAGCTCTATGGTATGAGCCGTATGTATGATACGGTCAAGGATTGCATCGGCTATTGTCGGGTCACCAACCATGTCGTACCAGTTGGAGGATGGATACTGCGATGTGATGATGATGGATTTCCGTTCATGCCTGTCCTCGATGATTTCAAGCAGTATGGGCCGTTCCTTGGCATCAAGAGGAACGATGAACAGGTCGTCAAGGATGAGTAACTGGCATCGCTCAATTTTCTTGAGTTCCGTTTCAAGTGTACCTTTGACTTTGGCGACTTTCAGCGCACCGAGCAGTTTCGGGGCATTGGCATAGAAGGTTCGGAATCCCCTTTTGCATGCTTCGTGGCCGAGGGCACAGGCCAGATAGCTTTTCCCCGTTCCTGAAGAACCGGTAATGAAAAGGTTCTGTGCCTTATGCACAAAATCAAGGGTGGCGAGACGTTCCA
>OODF01000617.1_pt1 | contig 21176 bp, 18 predicted proteins | sample 1671431 | NCBI WGS metagenome assembly OODF01 (sample SAMN06348156, study PRJEB24527) | human gut metagenome | biome: human gut; feature: ankylosing spondylitis patient; material: feces | host: Homo sapiens | place: China | collected 2015-10 | reverse complement strand
TGTTCATCACCTACATCGGCCTGGGCCTCTCGGTGGAGACGCCCTCGCTGGGCAACCTCATCAACGATGGCCGCAAGGTGATGATGCAGGCAGGCCTGCGCTACCAGCTGCTCTACCCCACCATCATCCTCAGCTTTGTCACCATCGCGTTCTATCTGATCGGCAACGCCTTCTCGGACGCTGCCGACCCGAAGAACCATCTGCAATAAAAAGGAGGGACAGACGATGCAGAAAAATCAGCTGATCCTCTCGGTCAAAGATCTCAACATCAAATTCAACCTCCGTGGAAAAGTCCTCCATGCCATCCGCGGCATCGACCTGGACGTTTACCACGGCGAAGTCCTCGCCATCGTGGGCGAGTCCGGCTCCGGCAAGAGCGTGTTCACCAAATCGTTCATGGGCCTGCTGGACGCCAACGGCTCCATTTCCAGCGGCACCATTGATTACTACGGTGCCGACGACGGCAAGCCCATCCGCCTCTCCGAGCTGACCAAAGAAAAAGACTGGCTCAAGGTCCGCGGCCACGAGATCGCCATGATCATGCAGGACCCCATGACCAGCCTCAACCCCCTGAAGACCATCGGCGACCAGATCATGGAGGCCGTGGAGCTGCATCAGGGCCTCAAGGGCAAGGCCGCCAAAGAGAAGACGTTGGAATACCTGCGGGATGTGGGCATCACCGACGCCGAGAAGCGTTTTGACCAGTACCCGCATGAGTTCTCCGGCGGTATGCGCCAGCGCGTGGTCATTGCCATCGCGGTAGCCTGCAACCCGCAGATCCTGATCTGCGACGAGCCCACCACGGCACTGGACGTGACCATTCAGGCACAGATCCTCGAGCTGCTGAAAGAGATGCGGGTAAAGTACAACCTGACCATCATCCTCATCACCCACGACCTGGGCGTTGTGGCCAATATCGCGGACCGGGTGGCCGTCATGTATGCCGGCGACATCGTGGAGATCGGCACCTCGGACGAAATTTACTACGACCCCCGCCACCCCTACACCTGGGCTCTGCTGTCCAGTATGCCCCAGATGGGCATTAAGGGCGAAGACTTGTTCAACATTCAGGGCACGCCCCCCAACCTGTTTACCGAAATTCACGGCGACGCTTTCGCGCCCCGCAACCCGCAGGCGCTCAAGATCGACTTCGTCAAGCGTCCGCCGTATTTCAATGTCAGCCTCACCCACAAGGCCAAGACCTGGCTGCTGGACCCCCGGGCCCCCAAGATCGACCCGCCGGCGGCTGTGCAGATGCTGAAAGAGGAGGGCATGTGATATGGCAGAAGAACAAAAGCGCGAAGTTCTGGTGGAGGTCAAGAACCTTGAGGTGACTTATGGCTCCGGCCACAAGGCTTACAAGGCCGTGAGCAACGCCAACTTCACCATTTATAAAGGCGAGACCTTTGGCCTGGTGGGCGAGTCCGGTTCCGGCAAGACGACCATTGGCCGCGCCATCATGCGCATCCTGCCCACCTCGGGCGGCGAGATCCTCTACAAGGGCCAGAAGATCAACGGCAAGATCTCCCACGCGCTGGACAAACAGATCATCAAAGAGATTCAGATGATCTTCCAGGATCCCCAGTCCTCCCTGAACGAGCGCGCAAAGGTCAGCTACATCGTGGGCGAGGGCCTGATGAACGTCCGGCCCGACCTCTCCGCTGCCGAGCGGGAAGCCAAAGTGCGTCAGGCTCTGCTGGACGTGGGCCTGCTGCCGGAGTTTGCCTCCCGTTTCCCCCATGAGTTCTCGGGCGGCCAGCGCCAGCGCATCGGCATTGCCCGCGCCCTCATCGTGGAGCCGGAGTTCATCATTGCCGATGAGCCCATCTCCGCGCTGGACATGTCCATCCGCGCTCAGGTGCTCAACCTGCTGCGCCATATTCAGAAAGAGCGGAACATCACCTACCTCTTCATCGCTCACGACCTGTCCGTGATGCGGTACATCTCGGACCGCATCGCCGTCATCCACAAGGGCGACATCGTGGAGCTGGCCGATGCTGAGGAGCTGGTGACCCACGCCATCCACCCCTACACCCGCAGCCTGCTCTCAGCCATCCCCATGCCCAGCCCCCGCCGGGAGCGGAACAAGCATCTGCTGGTGTACGACCCCTCCATGCACGATTACAGCAAGGAAGCGCCTCAGTGGCGGGAGCTGCGCCCCAACCACTTTGTGCTCTGCAGCGAAGCCGAAGCCAAGCAGTGGCTGAGTGAAATGTAAACGTCCCGCGCTTTCTTTGCTACATTTCACACGCTCTGTTTATTGACTTTTCCGGGCTGCTCAACTACAATAGTCAGGATGGATTCCCATCCCGTTCTGCTGCCCTGGTGTGAGGGCGAGAAAAGATAAAAGGAAATGGATGATTCAATGACTACACCGGAAAATGTTCTCTACGCGTCTACGGCGCGTCCCTGGCTGAAATATTACGCACAGAAGTATATTGACCAGACCCTGCCCACCTGCTCGGCATTTGATTACGTCTGCCAGCAGAACAAGAACCGCCTGGGCGAGGCGGCCCTGAATTATTACGGCCGCAAGTTCACCTATGCGGACTTCATCGTCAATGTGAAAAAGACGGCAGCCGCGCTCCGCGGTGTCGGCGTCAAAAAGGGCGATATCATCACAGTGGTCAGCGTGATGACCCCGGAGGTCATCTACGCGTTCTACGCTGCCGACCTCATTGGTGCCACCCTGAACCTGGTGGATCCCCGCTACAGCGTCGAGGGCATCCGCGATTACATTGAGGAAGTGGACTCCCACCTGCTCATCTGCCTGAACGTGGTGTACGAGCGCTGCCGTCAGGCCGCCAAGCGCACCCATGTGGAGCGTGTGATCGTCCTCTCCCCGGCCGACTCCCTGCCGTTCCCGCTCAGCGTCGGCTACAAGATGACCAACCCCGATAAGAACAAGTACAAATCCAACGTTCTGCACTGGAAGCAGTTCCTGGAGGGCGGCGAGGGCCAGAGCACCGCCGCGGAGCCCTACGACCCCAGCCACGCCTGCGTGGTGGTCCACACCGGCGGCACCACGGGCTCGCCCAAGGGCGTCATGCTGACGGACAACAGCTTCAACGCCATTGCACAGCAGTTCTCTGCCTATGACACCCTGTTCCAGAAAGGGCAGAAGCTGATGAACATTATGCCCCCGTTCATCGCCTACGGCTATGCCTGCGGCGTGCACCTGCCGCTGGTGCTGGGCCTGACGGTGATCATCATCCCCAACCTGGACCCTGCCAAGCTGGGCAGCCTGTTGCTCAAGTACAAGCCCGAGATCATGTTCGGTGTGCCCGCCCACTACCAGCAGCTGGCCGCCGACCCGAAAGTTCAGAAAAAAGACCTCTCGTTCATTCACAACTACGCGGCTGGCGGCGACGCCATTTCGCTGGGCGCGGAGAAGACGGTCAACGAATTCCTGGCCTCCCACAACGTGGAGTACCCCATGGCCAAGGGCTATGGCATGACGGAAGTTGCCTCGGCCGCCACTGTGGCCGCCGGTAAGAACAACAAGCCCGGCAGTGTGGGCATTCCCATGGTCAACACCCTCATCTCGGCGTTTGAGCCAGGCACGGACAAAGAGCTGCCCATTGGTCAGCGCGGCGAGCTGTGCATCAGCGGCCCCGCCACCATGAAAGGCTACTACAACAAACCCGACGAAACGGCCATGATCCTGCACAAGCACCCGGATGGCCGCGTCTGGGTCCACACCGGCGATATCGGCTATATCGACGAGGACGGCTTCGTCTACCTGGATTCCCGCATCAAGCGGCTCATCATCCGGCACGACGGCTTCAAAGTCTTCCCCTCCATGATCGAAAACGTGGTCAGCCAGCACCCCGCCGTGCACCAGTGCTCCGTTGTGGGCTGTGCCGATCAGGACCATGTGCAGGGCCGCCTGCCATTCGTGTACATCGTGCTCACCCCCGCCGCTGCTGGTGTCAAGAAAAAACAGCTGATCAAAGAGCTGCGCCAGATGTGCGAGGAGGAGCTGCCCGAATACGTCCAGCCTGTGGCCTACAAGTTTGTGCCGGAGCTCCCCATGACCCCGGTGGGCAAGGTAGACTATCGCAAGCTGGAAGAGGAGATCACTCCCCGCGATTACTGAGATTTTTGATGGGAAAGAAGGAACCACACCGTGAAAAAGAAATTTGTCAGCCTGCTGCTGGCAGCCGCTCTGATGTTCTCGCTGGGCGTCCCCGCCTTTGCTGAGGGTGCCGAGGCACTGCCCGCGGAACCCGAGGCCGCTGTGGCCGAAGCAGAGCCGGAAATGGCCCCTGAGGATGAGACCAACGAAGTGGTCATTACCCTGGGCGATACCGTGACGGCTACCACCACCGAACAGGCTCCCGCCGCCGACACCAAAACGACTGCCCCCGCGGCGGACAGCACGAAAGAAACTGCTGCCGACACGGAGAGCACGGAGCAGAAGCAGATCACCTACGTTGCCCTGGGCGACAGCATCGTGGCAGGCGTGGGCCTGGCCGATGTCCAGTACAGTGCCAACGGCACTTCCACTTACGGCGTGGACATGCGCCCCAATTTCAAGGGCTACTCCCCAGACTGCTATGTCGGTAAGGTAGCTTCCAAACTGGGCCTGGACCGCGACCACGCCATTGATCTGGGCCTGCCTGCCCTGACGGCCCCCGACCTGGTGGACATGATTCGGGACGGCAAGATGCCCCAGATGAACATGGAGTCCGGCTGCTACTACGTCTACCCGGAGTTCCAGGATTACATCCGCAAGGCAGACGTCATCTCCATCCAGATCGGCTCCAATGACGCGTTCGTGCCCTGCGTGGCCGGCCTGTGGAACGCCACCAACCACAAAAGCGACGCTCTGGCTTCCACCATCCTCTCCGGCAACCTGCGCTCCTCCGGCTCTGCCGTTTCCACCATCCTCAAGGGCATCAAGGACATGGAGCTGACCAAAGAGGAAAAGAACGCCTCCTGGAAGCTCATCACCTCCGATATGGCCAAGATCTGCGACCGCATCTATCCGCAGACCACCTCCGCCCTCATCTCCATCGTGCAGGAGATCCGCAAGCTGAACCCGGACGTGCAGATCCTGCTGATGGGCTACACCGACCCGGTGCCGTTTATCCCCTGCTGGCACAACTACTTCCGCAAGCTCAACAAGTTTGAGAAGCAGCTGGCCGAGACCTATGACCTGACTTATGTGGCCATCCCCAGGGCAAAGACCGACCTGGATGTCCACCCCACCATTAAGGGCCACGAGTACATCGCCAACAAGATCGTCAACGCCATCGACGTGAAAGCTGAATAATTTCTGTACTGCCCATCCTGCAAAGAACGCCCGCTTCCAACTGGAAGCAGGCGTTCTTTTTTGCGTGTGATTCGTTTTTAAACGGCCAGCGCTTTTTTCAGGTTGGCAAGGACGGTATCGCTGTCCTCACAGCAGACAAGGACCACCTCGCCAGAGGGAAGAGTCTCCACTTTCGCGTTCTTGGCGATCTGATACTCGTCCTCGAGATAATGCTCCATGGACTGCTGCTCGCTCTCCACATAGGCATTCAGGGCGTCTACCACGTCCTGCGTTCTGCCCTCGGCAGGCTTGACGATGGCAAGGCCATAGCTCTGCACCATCATTGTGGAAAGGGAGGCGGCAAAATCCTCCGCCATGCCATCCTCCAAGTTGAGCATGGGCATCATCATGTTGGCGATCTCATCATTGAGCTGGTCGGCCTCATAGTCCTTGCTGTAGCCGTACTGAGCGGTGTATTTCCCGTCCGCGCCTTTGGTGAAGATCATATAATACTCGTTGTCCTCGGCGCTGCGGGCATCGTGGAGGATCTGGGTGTAGTCTTTGGGGGTGCTTGCAGCGGAGGAAGCGGGCTTGCCCGTGCTGCCGGATGTGCCGCAGCCCACCAGAGCCAGCAGGGCAGCGCCTGCCAGCAGCGCCGCAAAGATGCGTTTCAGTTTCATAGTGGATATTCCTTTCGTTCGTGAGGCGTCGTTTGGAAGAGTGCAGCCATAGTATTCCACTTTTTTGTGCTGCTATCCAGAATACGAGCCACCGCGGGCGAAAATTGCGCCGCTGCCTGTAACACTTTTATGAACAGACGTTTTTCAGCTTCTTTACAGCATCAGGGCTTCCAGATCGCCGTGATTGACGGGGGTGGAAAGGATGATCTGGGTGCTGGTGGTACCCAGCTTCTGGAACTGGAGGATCAGATGCTCCAGCTGGGGCATACTGCCGCAGCTGACCTTGATGAGGAATGTATAATCGCCCGTGACGTGGTAGCACTGCAGCACTTCCTTGCTGTTCTGGATCAGGTGCAGGAACGCCTCGTGCTTGGAGGGGGCCACCGAAAGGCTGATGAGGGCATCCACATACACGCGGTCTGCCGGGCGGTTGAGTGTGACGGTATAGCCGCCGATGACGCCATCAGTCTCCAGCTTGTGGATGCGGCTGGAAACGGCAGGGCTGGTCAGAGCTACCTGCTCCGCGATCTCCTTGACAGGCATACGGGCGTTTTTGGCCAACAGGGCCAGAATTTTACGGTCCAAATCATCCATGGGACAATGTCTCCTTTGATATTCTGTTGAAATCCACAAAAATTTTCGAAAGTAAAGTTTTATTGTTGTAAAAATTTATAAACCTAGCAAAAGTTGGATTTCATTTCGCTTGTATTAATTATATAAAGTTTTGCTTCAAAAGTAAAGTGCAAATTTAAGCATTTCAAGAAATTTCTATTTGACAAAAAAGAAAGAGCTGGTATAATACATATCGCAGGGTACGGATGCGGGGCTTCTGCGTCCACAGGCTGTGCAAAACGCCTGAAACAGCTTCCCTGCCTGAAATTGCGATTCACCACTTTATATACTTTCCCACCCCTCTATACACAAAAACCCGCTGCCAGGCGGGTTTTTGTGTTTGTATGGAGTCGTCCTCTCAACAAAAGCGGCCCCCGCCGTGTCTGGTCTGCCAGTGCACAGCGGGGGTCTTTTGCTTATGATGAAGTTTGGAGAATGGCTTTGTACATTATGCCTCGGCGCGGGTCTTTTTGAGCAGGCTGAGGATCACAGCACCTGCCACGCTGCCCACGGCCAGCGCCACGCAGTAGAGCAGAGCATGATCGACCACGGGGAAGACGAAGATGCCGCCGTGAGGTGCCCGTAGAGCGCAGCCAAAGGTCATGGAGAGGGCACCGGACAGGGCCGCGCCAATGACACAACTGGGCAGCACGCGGAGCGGGTCGGCCGCCGCGTAGGGGATGGCGCCCTCAGTGACAAAGCAGAGGCCCATGATGTAGTTGACGATGCCGTTGCGGCGCTCGTCCGGGGTCCACTTTTTAGGGCAGAACGTGGTGGAGAGGGCGATGGCGATGGGAGGCACCATGCCGCCCACCATGACAGCGGCCATGACCTCGTAGTTGCCGGAGGCCAGCGCCGCGGTGCCAAAGACGTAAGCTGCCTTGTTGAACGGGCCGCCCATATCAATGCTCATCATACCGGCCACGATGGCACCCAGCAGGACCTTGGAAGTGCCGCCCATGGCGTTGAGCCAATCGGTCATGGCGGTGTTGATCATGCCCATGATGGGGTTGATGCCGCACATGACAGCGCCCACCACGAGGATGCCGCCCAGCGGATAGATCAGCATGGGCCGGATGCCGTTGAGGCTGGCGGGGAGCTTTTCGGTGATCTTCTTGAGGAACTGGACCACATAGCCTGCCACGAAACCAGCCAGCAGAGCCGCCAGGAAGCCGCCGGAGATACCGGTGGTCTCGCCATTGGCAAGACCTGCAAAGTTGGTGCCGTTCATGGCCAGGACGCCGCCTGCAAAGCCGACGGCCAGACCCGGACGATCCGCAATGGACATGGCGATGAAACCGGCCAGGATGGGCAGCATGTAGCCGAATGCCGCGCCGCCCACCGTCTTGAAGAACGCCGCCACAGGGGTGTTCATCCCGAAGTTGGAGGGATCAATGCTGTAGTCGTCCAGCAGGAATGCCAGGGCGATCATGATGCCGCCGCCCACCACGAACGGCAGCATGTGGGAGACACCGTTCATCAGGTGCTTGTAGAGGCTGCGGCCCAGGCTCTCGCCTGCGGTGTCCTCCTCCGCGGCCGCCTGCGCGCCGCCCTTGGCGTGGAAGACCGGCACCTCACCGTGGGCCACTTTCTTGATGAGCTCCTCGGGTTTGTGGATGCCGTCGTCCACCCGGGTAAACAGGACGGGCTTGCCGTCAAAGCGGGCCGTTTCCACGTTCTTGTCCGCTGCCACGATGATGCCGTCGCATTCCTCGATCTCTTTCCGGGTCAGGGCGTTCTTGGTGCCGTCGGAGCCGTTGGTCTCCACTTTCACGGGCAGACCCAGCTTGTCACCGGCCTTGACGATGGCTTCGGCGGCCATGTAAGTATGGGCGATGCCGTTGGGGCAGGCGGTGACGGCCAGCACCCGGTAGCCACTCTGGGGGATCTCTTTCTGGGTGAAGCTCTCATCCCCGAACTGAGCCTCTTCCTGTGCGTCGATGGCGTCCAGGAACTCCGCCGGGGTCTTGGCGGCCCGCAGTTTCTCCACGAAATCCTCATTCATCAGCATCTGCATCATGCGGGCCAGCATATCCACATGCAGGCCGCCGTCCTCCGGGGCGGCAATGGCAAACAGCAGGTCGGTAGTGCCGTCGTCCTCGGCATTGTACTGCACCGGGGCGCTCAGGCGGAGAGCCGCCAGGCTGGGGCGGGTGACGCAGGCCGTTTTGGCGTGGGGCACGGTGATGCCGTTGTCCACATAGGTGGAGCCCTCCGCCTCGCGGGCGTAGAGGGCCTTTTTGTAGACCTCTTTGTCAGTAATGTTGCCGTGGGTGGCCTGCAGCTCCACCAGACGGTCGATGATGGCGGCCTAATCCGGCGCGGCCACGTCCAGCGCGATGGACTTTGCGGTAAACAATTCCGTGATACGCATGGGGTGTTCTCCTCTCCTCGTTAAATCGTCAGCAATAACTTCTCGATCTCTTCTTTCTTCGCCAGCCCCAGGCTGAACGCCGTGGCGCTGCCGCAGGCGGTGCCCAGGCGGAGGGCGGTGGTGTAATCACCGCTCTGCAGGTAACCTGCCACAAAGCCTGCCACCATGCTGTCACCCGCGCCGACGCTGTTGACCACTTTGCCTTTCGGGCAGCCGATGCGGTTGGTCTGGCCTGCTTCATCCAGCAGCAGAGCGCCATCCCCTGCCATGCTCACCAGCACGTTGCGGGCGCCTTTTTCCTGCAGGGTCCTGGCTGCTGCCACGATTTCATCCTCCGTGTTCAGAACACGGCCCACGATCTCGCCCAGCTCATGATTGTTGGGCTTGATGAGGAAAGGGTGGAAAGGCAGCACATTGACCAGCAGGTCCCGGGTAGCGTCCACCACGGCCCGCACGCCGCGGCCTTCCAGCCGGGCCAGCAGCCGCTCGTAGGTGGTCTGTGCCAGGCTGGCCGGGATGCTGCCTGCCAGAATCAGGATGTCGCCGTTCTGCAGGGCGTCCAGCTTGGCTTCCAGCGCCTGCATGGCGCTCTCCGGGATGTTGGGGCCCGCGCCGTTCAACTCGGTCTCCTGCCCTGCCTTGATCTTGACGTTAATGCGGGTCATCCCCTGGGTCAGGTGGATGAAATCGGTCTGGATGCCCTGGGCGGCCAGGCCGCGCTCCAGCCAGGCACCCGTCTCCCCGGCCACAAAGCCCAGGGCGACGCTTTTGCAGCCCAGCTCGGCCAGCACACCGGATACGTTGATGCCCTTGCCGCCCAGCACGCAGTCTTCGCCGCGGGCGCGGTTTACCTCGCCCACTTCCAGCGGGGAGTCCAGCCGCACCACATAATCAATGGCCGGGTTGAATGTTACCGTGTAGATCATTCTTCCGTCTCCTTTACCAGCGTGTATTGTTTGTATTTGGGGTTGGGGCAGCGGTTGGTCAGGATCGCCCCGCCGTGCAGCTCGGTGATGACCGCCGGGTAGACGCGGGCGAACTTGGAGTCATCCACGAGGAACCAGGCTTCCCGCGCCCGCCGGACGGCCGCAGCCTTGACAGCCGCTTCCTCGGGGTCCGGGGTGGTGAAGCCTGCGTCCAGCGCCACGCCGTTGGCTCCCATAAAGGCTTTGGTGAAGTTGTACTGCTGCAGGCTCTGCAGCGCTGCCGCCCCGATGATGGCTTCGGTCTCGGGCCGGAGCAGCCCGCCGGGCAGGCACACCCGGCAGCCTTTCTGGGCCAGCAGACGGGCGTGGGCCACGCCGTTGGTCACATAAGCAGCATCCAGTGCCGGGCCGCTGACGGCCCGGGCCAGCGCCAGCGTGGTGGAACCTGCGTCCAGATAGACGAAATCCTCTGCCGTGATGAGGGCCGCCGCTGCATTGGCGATGGCCCGCTTTTCGGCCACGGCCAGGCTCTCCTTGGCAGCCATGGTGGGCTCATCGGCCCGGAACTGGCTGTCCGGCAGGGTGGCCCCGCCGTGGACTTTATTGACTTTGCCCAGACGGTCCAGCTCGTTCAGATCCCTGCGGATGGTGGACTCGCTGGCATTCAGGGCCTCGCACAGCTCCTGCACGGTGGCGGTGCGTTTTTCCGCCATCAGCGCCAGGATCTGGGCAAACCGTTCTTCTGCCAACATCGGGCATTCCTCCTGTTTGATTGGTTTTGAAGCTTTTCGCGTGTTTTTGGTGTCTGCAATTTTATTATAGCAATCTTTCCGTCAAAATCAATCACTTTCGGTCAGTTTTTTGCACAAATTATTTCTCTGAAATTCAGACATCCTGCACAAATGCTGGGATACAGCGAACAAAAAGCAGCCAACCGACCGGACATCCGCGCCCAGTAGTTGGCTGCTTTTGACGTTTTTTGATTGGTTTAACGGAATCAGCGCTTAGGCGTCGGAGCGGGCAAAGGCGTTCTTCATGCCGCTGCTCAGCTCAAACAGCACCTTATCCAGCGTATCGGCGGCACGGGCCTTGAGGGCCTTGGCAATGGCCTCGTTGGCCTCCACCCGGAGAGCGGCGCGCTGGTCGGCATCCGGCTCTGCAATGAGCTTTGCGTCGTACTGGTGGATGAGGGCCCGGCTGGCCGAAAGGACGCCCAGCTCATACCGCTCGGCGTGGATGAGGCTCTTGGAATAAGAGGCATCCGTCATGGCGGCGATCATCCGGCTGACCCAGTAGAAGCTGTCGGTGGACACCTCTTTGGTGGTGCAGGACAGGTACTCCGGCGTGGTGGTCACATTGGCGTAGAACGGCACCATGGTGTTGAACGCGTTGGAGGCATAAGCCACCCACTCAATGGCGCTCTGCTCCGCCGGGACGTCCGGACGGATCTGGATCAGGGCCATGAAGTCGTTGCGGTTGATGCCGATGGAGCGGTACATGCCGCGCTGGCTCTTGTCGCCGTAGCTGGCGTAGGGGTCATAAGGCGTGCCCTGGTAGTGGGAGGACAGCACATATTTGACATCCTCCGGGGTCAGCTTCTTCTCGGGCACCATGCACCAGGGCAGGTCATCGGAGCGCGGGGTGTAGTCGGCGTCCGGGCCGTCCCAGACCCAGGTGTTGGGATTGAGGGTACGGAGCATGTACCAGGCACGGGGCGTGTTGTAAACGTGGTCGGCGTCGTCGTGGCTGCCAAAAGCGTCCCGCGGGTTCAGGCTTCCGTCCAGCGACAGGTCGAGATGATTGGCCGCGATGAACTCCCGCAGGTCCGCCGAGCACATGTAGTCTTTTTTGTCGCCATAGGCATCGTCCAGGTCAAAACTGTCGATGCCCAGTTGGTTGGGCATGACCACGTAGGAATCATCCGGCACGCGGCGGGCCATCCAGTGGTGGCCGCCGATGGTCTCCAGCCACCAGATCTCGTGGACATCCTGGAACGCGATGCCGTTCATCTCATAGGTGCCGTAGGTCTCCAGCAGGCGGCCCAGCCGCTCCACGCCCTCCCGGGCCGAGTGGATATAGGGCAGCACCAGATAGACGATATCCTCCTCGCCGATGCCGCCGGGCACCTCCGGGGTATCGCCCATGGCAGGCTGGTACACCACCAGCGGGTCAGCCCCCAGCACGCGGGGGTTGGAGGTGATGGTCTCGGTAGCGGTCATGCCCACATTGGCGGCATTGACACCGGCCGCGGCCCAGATGCCCTTGCCCTCCACAGCGTTTGGCATGGCCGTCATCCGCATGGGATCGCCCGGCAGGGAGATCTCCACATGGGACAGCACGGATTTGTAAACAGCCGGGTGCTCCTCCGGCTGCACGACCACAAATTTTTTGGCCGTGAAATGCCCGGAGCCGGAATCGTCGTTGCGGGCGATCATGGTGGAGCCGTCATAGGATGCGTTTTTACCAACAAGGATCGTTGTACAAGCCATAAGTTTTTCCCTCCGAAGTTTCAAATTTCGGTTTGCTGGGACTATTGTAGCCTCTTTTGCCCAAAAAGGCAAGAGCGACAAAAAGCCCGTCGGCGTATGCAGCGCCGACGGGCTTTTCCGAAAGAAAAAGAATGGGGGTTGATCGCAAAAAGAAAAGAAGATCGCAAACTTACCAGTCCTTGACCGAGCCATCAAAGGCACGGCGGGCAGCGGTGCTACCGCGCTCCTTGGCGGGGTAAAGCTCTTCGGCGTCGTCCGCCAGCTCCACGCCGATGCCGGGTGCTTCGGGGATGATCATGCAGCCGTTCTCGAAGCGGAGGGGCTCCTTGACCATCTTGTCCTCGGCCCCGTTGAGGCAGAAGCCCGGCAGCTCCTGGATGCCCAGGTTGGGGATGGAGGCGCAGATCTGCAGGCAGGCAGCGGTGGAGACGGGGCCCAGCGGGTTGTGGGGGATGACCAGCACATCGTGTGCCTCGGCCAGAGCGCAGATCTTTTTGCTGGTGGTAATACCGCCCACAGCGCAGACGTCCGGGCGGACATACTGGCAGGCGTGGCGGGCCATCAGCACCTCAAACTCACGCAGGTCAATGGCGCGCTCGCCCGTGGCGATGGGCACGCCCACCTTGCTGGCCACCTCGGCCATGGTATCCACGTTGTCGGGCGGGACGGGGTCTTCCAGGATCATGGGGCGGTAGGGCTCCACGGCGCGGCCAAAGGCCACCGCCTCCGGCAGAGTCATGCCGCGGTGCACTTCCAGCACGAAGTCAAAATCGGGACCGACGGCCTCGCGGGCCACCCGGACCTTTTCCACTTCCCGCTCGATGCGGCTGGAGTAGAACTCACCTTTGCCGTCCGGTGCGCTGGTGGGGCCGTTGCAGAAGATCTTTGCAGCGGTAAAGCCCATCTCCTGCAGCTGCTGGTACTGCGCGGCCAGCTCGTTTTTATCCTCAGTGATGTGCATGACAGAGGCATAGACCCGGACTTTCTCGCGGGTCTTTCCGCCCAGCAGCTCATACACGGGCACGCCCAGAGCCTTGCCCTTGATATCCCACAGGGCGATGTCGATGGCCGAGATGGCGCTCATGATGACCGAACCGCGGAAGTAGACTGAACGCAGGAAATTCTGGTTGTAATCCTCGATACGGAACGGGTCTTTGCCAATGAGATAGGTGGCAAATTTTTCAATGGCGGCAGCCGTGGCCTGCAAATAGCCCCAGTTGCCTGCCTCGCCCAAGCCTACGATGCCTGCATCGGTATACACCTGCACAAACAGGTAGTGCTTGGCAAAGCGAAGCTTGACGTCGGTAATTTTCATAGATTCAGCCTCCAGTTTTGCTGCGTTCAATTTTCATTATAAGTGCTGCCGGAAGAATTTGCAATGCAGTGCCAGGGCCCGCTCCCAACCGGGGGTCCGATTGGTGGTAAAGCCGTGCATAGCCTCCGGGATGCGCTGGGCTGTGACGCAGACGCCTGCCTTGACCAGCCGGAGAACAAAGGCCTCCACATCCTCCCGCAGGCTGTCCTCTCCGGCCGAGAGGATCAGGCTGTCTGGGAACGAGGCCAGTGCCTCGTCCGCAGCTTTTGCCGGGGAGCAGAGCGGATCCGCCGGGTCGGCCTTGCCCACATAGAAGTCTGTGTACAGCTTTTCCGACTCCACGCGTTTTGCCCAGAACGGGTCTTTCTGCAATTTCGGAGAAAGCCGCCGGAGCGGATTCACTGTATTGTCTGTCGGGAAATATTCCATCAGCACGCAGCAGGGGTGCAGCCGATGGGTCTCGGCATTTTTCAGGCAGACCGCCGCTACCAGGTTGCCGCCTGCGCTGTGCCCGGCCAGAATGATCTTGTCCGGGTCAATGCCCAGCTCTTCTGCATGGTCAAAGGCATAAGCGGCGATGCCGTAGGCCTCTTCCACGGCTGCGGGGAACGGTTCTTCCGGAGCAATGCAGTAGTCCACATCCCAGACCAGAGCATTCAGCTGCTCCATCAGGGTGCAGCAATAGCGGCGGTCACGGTCAGTGCGGCCCTTGATAAAGCCGCCGCCGTGGAAGTTCAACAGCAGGGCTGCTTTGGCAGGCAGATGCTCCGGGCGCTCCTCGAACACATGGACTTTGCGGCCATCGGCCACTTCGACCCACAGTTCTGTTTCGGTGCCGGGCAGTGCGGCCAACTCTTCCGGACTGACCGGGCCGAACCGGTCACGGCTACGCACCTGCTGAGCCGTTGCAATTTTTTCTTCCAGTGTCATTTTGTATGCTTCCTTTCCGGGATCAGAATGCCGGCAGCACTGTCATGGTGTAGAAGATATAAACGAAGGGTAGAATCAGCGTGATGAGCGCGCCGCTCTTGATAATTGCCTTTAGGTCGTAGCCACCGTCTGCCATGCACATGGGCACTGCAGGGGTAGCCATCGGGGTCAGGAAGGCGGTCAGAGAACCGGCGTTGACCAGCAGGACGAGGCCGGTGGGGTTAGCACCCAGAGCGGAGCAGGTCAGCAGGCAGATGGGAATAAAGACAGCGGAGACAGAGCGGTTGAGCATAAACTGAGTGAGCAGGAAGGGGATGATGAAGAACAGGGCACCGAGGACATAGTTGTTGTGAGTGCCGCCGACGGCCGTTGCCAGCGCGTTGCCGATCATATCGCCTGCGCCGGTGTTGGTCAGGGCAGTGCCCAGAGCCAGCGCACCGACAAAGAGCATCAGCATATCCCAGGGGATGTCGCGGAGAGCAGATTTCTGATCCACGACGCCGAACAGTACCATCAACAGGCTGCCCACCAGAGCAACGGACCAGGTAGTGAGGTGGAGCTGAGAAGAGAATATGAGGCAGAGGATGGTCGCAAAGAAGATAATGATGCCGAGTTTATCCACCAGCGGGCTGAGCTTCTGGGCCTGCTTGCCGGATTTCCTTTCTTCCAAAGCCTCGATGGGAACCACAGGCTCTTTGGGGGTGAACTTGGGACCAAGGAACAGTGCCCAGAGCGGGACAACAATGAGAACAGGCCATGCAGCGAGGGTGAAGTCCGTGGGCTGGATGCTCATACCGGCAAAGCCGTAGGTCTCCATGAAACCGGTGTACTGGCCAGCCATCTGAATGGCTGTTGCCAGTGGGAGGATGCCGCAACAGGCCACGCAGACGACCATGACAGGGAACATATACTGGGTGCGGCTGTGTCCGGTGTTATCGCACAGGGCAGCCAGCAGTGGACTGACGATGGCATAAACGACCATGGGGCTGGCAATGAAGTTGGTGAGCAGGACAGCCAGCAGGATGTAGCCGAAATAGGCCATCCGGAAGCTGCCACGGGTCACTTTCATGATGGCATCGCACATGCCATCCACCAGAGAGGTGCGGCGGAAGCCTGCGGCCACCACAAACATGGTAGCCATCAGCAGGGTGTTGACATTGGAGAAGCCGGCCAGTGCACCGCTTGCATCAATGCATCCGGTAAAGTAAAGTGCTGCCAGAGAGATCATGGCAGTGAGCCACATGGGGATCTTGTTCAGCATATAGCTGACCAGCGTTGCCGCAAAGATCACCATACAGATGATCATTTGAGTGTTCATAAATGTTTCCCTTTCCGTTTGATTTTTCTCGCATGTTCAAACTCGAAAAGTCCGCAGCTGCCCGGGCATGGGGCTTTGTTGTGCTTATCTTAACAAATAATTCATCGTTTGTCGCGGCCAAATATTCGCCTTTTTCTCCGCCCGGACAGATTTCCCCCGGCCTAGCTTTGACAAAGATTCCACAATCCATTTTGCAAAAAATCCAAACATTTTCCCTGTGTGTTTTCGCCAATACATACCTCTTTCTTTTGTATGTTTTGCCGAATCATCCTGTCAAATTCCAGCCAAAAGCGCAGAAAAAGCAGTTGACTCGTCGTATTTTTTCGGTTATCCTTGAGAAGAGCCCTGCACAGAAAAATCTTATCCGAATCTTTTCCACAGGGAAAATGTTTGGATTTCGGGAGGAATTCCAATGACATCTGCCCATTATCAGCTGGACTGGCCCCGGGAGAATCTCATAGTCCGGTGCTTTGTCCACGACGTGATGAACTACCGCTACCACTGGCATGAAGATGACTATGAGCTGAGCATCCTGCTCCACGGCACCCAGGAATACTGCCGCGGCAACAAAAATTTTCTCCTCCGGGAAAACGATATCATCCTCACGGCCCCGGGCATCGGCCACGCCTCCATGGGCCAGCAGGCCGATACCATCGCCTTTGTGCTCCACTTTTCGGCTTCCGCTTTTAAGCCGTTCCTCAAAAAAGGCGGCATCTATGATTTTCCCTCCTGTCTCTCCGACGAGACGACCCGGGAGAGTGCCGATTACCGCCAGGTCCGGTTCTACGCCAGCCAGATCTTCCGGTTTGCCCAGGAGGGCGGAGCCTATGCCCAGCTGGCCGTCCGTGCCAACCTGGACCTCCTCATCATTACCCTCTGTACCCGGTTCTCCCCCACCCTGCTCAACACCCTGCCGGAGGATAAACCCCGCCGGGATGCCGTCCGCCGTCTGCTGGCGTATGTCTCAGACCATTATGCCGAAAAGCTGACCCTGGAAGACCTGGCGGACTACGCCCAGTACAACCGCACCTACCTTTCCACCCTCTTCAAGCAGATGGTGGGCATCAACTTCCACGAGTACCTGACCCGCGTGCGGTTCCAGCACGCCCTGGCCGACCTGGCCATGACTTCGGACAGTCTCACTGACATCGCCCTCCGCAATGGCTTTGCCGACCTGAAAACGTTCAACGCCCGGTTCCGCGCCACCCTCCAGCGCACGCCTGCCGAATACCGCGCACAACTTCGCCCAGGGCGGGTAATGGACGGGATGCAGCGCAAATTTCTCCCCTCGGACGACCCTCTGCTCCAGCGCAAGCTGAATGAATATCTGCAGATCGGGCTGGCCTGATACAGAATACAGAAAACGCCCCGTACAGAAGCAGCTGCTCTGTATGGGACGTTTTGTCTTGGAATGGTTTTTTTCACCCCTGCGGGTGGAAATGATCGTAGATGGTCCGGGCCAGCCGCGGGCCCACGCCGGGGGTATTTTCCAGCTGGTCAATTGCGGCCTCCCGCACGGCGCTTACGCTCTTGAACCGGGCCATCAGGGCCTTGGCCGTTTTCGGGCCGACGCCCGGCACCTCGGTCAGGGTGGAGGCGTAGCTTTTTTGGTGCATCTGCTGCTTGCGGTAGGCGTTGGCAAAGCGGTGCGTCTCATCCTGAATGGCCGTGATGAATGTGAATGTGCCCCGGTTCATGTTGATGGCGATTTCCCGGCCTTCGCTGTCCACGATGGCACGGGTGCGGTGGTGGTCGTCCTTGACCATGCCGTAGAGGGGGACGTCGGCCAGGGCCGTGCCTGCCAGCGCCTCCCTGGCGGCGCTCACCTGGCCCCGGCCGCCGTCCATCAGGAGCAGGTCCGGCTTCTGGCCGAAATAGTTATTGCTGGGCTCCCCGGCCTTGGCCAGAGCGGCGTATTTTTCGTACTCCGCCGCCCGCCGGGAGACGGTCTCCGCCAGCGAGGCGTAGTCGTCGGTGCCCAGCACGGTTTTCATCTTGAACTTACGGTAGCCCGCCTTATAGGGTTTGCCGTCCTTGAACGTGACCATACCGCAGACACTGGTGCCATCGCCCCAGTTGGAAATATCGTAGCTCTCAATGGCGCGGGGCGGCTTTGCAAGGCCCAGCACCTGGGCCAGCTCGTCCAGCAGCTTTTCTTCCCGGGCATAGCGGCCGCTCTCCCGGGCCAGACGCTCCACTGCATTGGTGTGGGCCATCTCGACAAGACGGGCCTTATCGCCCCGCTGGGGGACGTAGAGCTGCACCTCGCTCCCCCGCTTCTCGTTCAGAGCCTGCTGCAGGGCGTCGGCGTCCGGCGGCAGCTCGTCCACCGCGATGACCTTGGGGATCTGCTCGTCGTCCAGATAGTACCGGGGCAGAAACTCCTCCCGCGCGGCGGCGATATCCGCCGTATCGTGGAACAGGAACTCCCGCTTATCCGTCAGCCGTCCCTCTCGGAAGCGGAGCACCGCCGCGCAGACGCTGCCGGGGGTGCCCGCCAGTGCCACCACGTCCATCTCCACATCCGGGTCCACGACCACTTTCTGGCCCGCCGTCACTTTGGTAATGGCGTTGATCTGGTCGCGGATCAGGGCCGCTGTCTCAAATTCCAGCCGGTCGGAGGCTTCCATCATCCGCTCGTTGAGGGTTTTCAGGATGTCTTTTTTGCCGTACCGGATCAGGTGGACCGCGCTCCGGACCGCCTGATTGTAATTTTCACAGCTGATCTTGCCGCTGCACACGGCCATGCATTTACCGATATGGGCGTTCAGGCAGGGGCGGCCCCTGCCGATGTCCTGCGGGAAGCGCTTGTTGCACCGGGGCAGCAGAAAGGCGTCCATGGCCGTTTCGGCCATCTGCCGGGCCGCAAAGCTGGAAGTATAGGGGCCCAGATACTCCGCGCCGTCGTCCTCTTTCTGGAGCACGAACGAGAGCCGGGGCCACTCCTCTTTGGTGATCTTGATATAGCTGTAGCCCTTATCGTCCTTGAGGAGGATGTTGTATTTGGGGGTGTGGGCCTTGATCTGGCTGGCTTCCAGCACCAGTGCCTCAAACTCACTCTGGCAGACGATAACATCGAACGCATCGGCGTGGGCGATCATCTGGCTGACTTTGTTATCGTGGGGCACACCCTCCCGGAAATACTGGCTGACCCGGATGCGGAGCCGCTTGGCCTTGCCGATATAGATGATGGTATCGGTTTTATCCCGGATAATATAAACACCGGGTAAAAGCGGCAGCATACAGGCCTTTTTGTAAAGTTCCGCCTTGGTCATTCAGCATCGCTCTCCCGGTTTTTGCGGGCCTGGTGGATGTGATCCAGAGAGCGGAAAATGCCAAACCAGGCGGGCACAGTGTACCACCAGCCGGGTTTCTTATCTTCATCGGCTGCAAACCAGAGGGCAAACTGGACAATGAGCAGCGTGACGAACATGCCCAGCGCAAAATACCACGGACGACCGGAATCACAGAACGCCACAAATTTCCGCATGGTTTCTTCACTCGGTTTTTTCATGGGGAATGTCCTCCTTTTTCAGATCTTTCCTTTCCGGGTTCCCTCCCGGTAGCAAAAAAGCGGCAGGAAAAGCTCCCGCCGCTTCAAAAATCAAAGGCTCGAATTACTCTGCAAAGCCAGACTCTACCAGCTTGATGAGGCCATCCACCGCGGCCTGCTCGTCAGCGCCATCGGCAATGATGCGGATGGTAGTACCGCCAACGATGCCCAGAGACAGAACGCCCAGCAGGCTCTTAGCGTTCACGCGGCGCTCCTCTTTCTCGACCCAGATGGAAGACTTGAACTCGTTTGCTTTCTGGATGAAGAAAGTAGCGGGACGTGCATGCAGACCAACCTGATTTTCAACGGTAACTTCTTTGACGTACATAGTAAAACGCTCCTATCTATTATCGTTCTCGGGGATGCAATTTTCTTTCGTGCCTGTTGCGTTGTACTCATTTTAGCGCAAGACGAAACCGTTGTACAGCCCCCCGGCGCATTTTTGGCGGTTTTCCCAATGAAATCCGGGGCGTTTTTCACCTTTTATACAAAGACAACAAAATTATTCCCCCAACGTTGGCGGGGTAATACAAAAGTTTTCAACAATTTTAGCACTTGGGACCTTTTTCTGCTCCCTGTGACAAAGTTTTCAGCCCTCGTACCGCATGGTGACCATGGCACACTTGTGCACAACGCCGGGCAGGGCAGCCGGGTCAAATTCCTCTTCCACTTCCCCGGTCAGCCGCCAGCCCATGCGGGTATACAGCGCTTTGGCGCGGGCATTGGTGTCCAGCACACTGAGCACCGGGTGCGGGTGTTCCTCCAGCTTTTTACGGGCAAAATCCAGTATCTTGACGCCAAGGCCTCTGCCGCGGGAAGCTTCCGTCACATATAAATGCTCGATCCTGCCCTCTTTATGACTGACGCTGACCATTCCGTCCGGCACATCCTTGGTGCAGTGGAGATAATGGGCATAGCCGTCTTTCTTTTCCTGCTGCAGCCGGGCGAGAAATTCTTCTTCCGTGAGGCGGGCACAAAACTCCGGCGTCCAGTTCTGGGCGCAGACGGCGCGGCGGCCCTCCAGCATCAGGCGGGCGGCGGCAGCCATCTGCTCCTCGGTTTTCACAAGGCGCATGTTCTCGCCCCGCTTCCATTTGGGCAGCTCGGTGATGGGGTGGGTGGCACACCACTCTTCATAGAGCTCCGGGCGGCGCAGGCGGGTGCGGGCGCGGCTCTGCTCCCCGCGCCAGGCGTCGATCTTCTGATGATCACCGCCCAGCAGCACCTGGGGCACGGCGCGGCCCTCCCAGACTTCCGGGCGGGTATACTGCGGGTACTCCAGCAGGCCGTCCCAGTAGCTTTCCTCTTCATAGCCTTTCTGCTCCGCCAGCACGCCGGGTTTGAGGCGGAGGACGCTGTCAGCCACCACCAGGCTGGCAAGCTCACCGCCGGTGAGGATATAATCACCGATGGAGAGTTCCTCATCCGCAAAGGCGTCGATGACACGCTCATCAATGCCCTCGTAATGGCCGCAGACCAGGGTGAGGTTATCATACTGGGCCAGCCGCCGGGCATGCTCCTCGGTGTATCGCTGGCCGCCTGCCGTCAAGAACACGATATGCGGGGCGGGGCGTCCCTGTTCCGCCACCTCTTTCTGGACGGCCCGCAGGCAGTCCGCGATAGGCTGGGCGTACAGCACCATGCCGCACCCGCCGCCATAGGGATAATCGTCGGTCTGCTTCTGCTTGTTGAGGGTGTAATCCCGGATCTGGTGGCAGTGGG
>OODF01000611.1_pt1 | contig 21493 bp, 23 predicted proteins | sample 1671431 | NCBI WGS metagenome assembly OODF01 (sample SAMN06348156, study PRJEB24527) | human gut metagenome | biome: human gut; feature: ankylosing spondylitis patient; material: feces | host: Homo sapiens | place: China | collected 2015-10 | reverse complement strand
TCGGCATTGTCGATTTCATCAATGCCCTGCCGCGCAGACCCATTGTCGCGGCCTACACCGCGACGGCGACAAAGCAGGTGCAATCCAACATTCTGCGGCTCTTGCAGCTGCAAAGCCCGTACCGCATCGTGACGGGCTTCGACCGTCCGAACCTCTATTTCGACGTGCGCCGCCCGAAAAACAAGTTTTCCGCCCTCGCCGCACTCATTGACGAGCGAAGAGGCAGAAGCGGTATCGTCTACTGTGCAACGCGCGCGGCGGTCGAGCGCGTGTGCGACAGCCTGTGTGACCGCGGCATCGCCGCCACGCGCTATCACGCGGGCCTCACAGATGAGGAGCGGCAGCAGAATCAGGACGATTTTCAGTTTGACCGCAAGACCGTCATGGTCGCGACGAACGCCTTCGGCATGGGCATCGACAAGTCAAACGTCAGCTTTGTCATCCATTACAACATGCCGAAGAGCCTTGAGGCTTACTATCAGGAGGCGGGCCGCGCCGGACGCGACGGCGAGAATGCCGACTGCGTCCTGCTCTTCGCGCCCGCTGACGTGGAAACCGCGCGCTTTCTCATCGAAAACGGCGGAGCCGACCAGCTTTCGGAGGAGGACGCTGCGCTTGTGCGCAAGCACGACTACGAGCGCTTACAGGCGATGACGGGGTACTGCAAATCCGTCGACTGTCTGCGCGGGCGGCTGCTTGACTACTTTGGCCAGATACACCCCGCAAACTGCGGGAACTGCTCCAACTGTAAAGCGACCTACCAGACCGAGGACATCACGTCTCGGCGCAGATGATCTTATCGTGCGTCATGCGCATCCGCGAGCGGCTGGGGTACTACGTCGGCAAAACGCTCGTCATTCAGGTCTTGCGTGGGAGCCGCGACCAGCGGCTTTTGTCGCTCGGCCTTGCGAGCCTGTCGACCTATGGTCTCATGGATAAGACGTCGCCGAGCGTCATCGAGCGATACATCGAATACCTCGAATCCGCGGGATATCTCGAGGTCGACCAGCACTATTCGACGCTCAGGCCCACAAAAAAAGCATCCGCCGTGCTCTTTGACGGCGAATGCGTGCTGATGCAGAAGCGGGTGGAGCCGAAGACAGAGAAAAAGCGCCCGCGCGGCGCGTTTTCGGACGAATTCGAGGAAAACAGCCTTTACGAGGCGCTGCGCGCCCAGCGCGCGGAGCTTGCCAAACGCGAGAGCGTTCCCGCCTACGTCATCTTTTCGAACGCGACGCTCGCCGACATGGCGGAGAAAGCGCCGCGCTCGCTCTCAGAGCTTCTTGAGGTCTCGGGTGTCGGCGAGCGGAAGGCCTCCCGCTACGGAGAGGCCTTCCTGCGCACCATTGAGGAGTATATACAGCAGCAGGGGTAAAGCGGGCTCACTTCAGCACCGTGTCGTCGGCCAGCGTGATGGTATAGCCGTTGAACAGGATATCGCCCTCGGCGAGGTCGCTGAGCTCGATGCTCTCGTCATTTTTTGTAATTTCCGCATCCGCGAAGTCGAGCGTCACACTCTCCTCGCCCGCGGTAAAGCTGCTGCCGCCCATGCCGCCGGGGGCGCTGCCGCTCGAGGCCTCGCCATCAGGTTTCTCTGGAGGCTGGCTGTCGGAATCACCGCTCTGGTTGTTGGAAGAACTGTCCTGGCCGCTCGGCATCTCGGGCGGCTGGCTGTCGGTGCTGCCGCTCTGGCTGTCGGGCTTTGCGGGCGGCTGACTGCTGTCGGACGATGCATGATCCTGACTGCTGCTGTTGCCGCTCTGCGTTTCGCCGTCCGGCTTGTCGGGCGGCGTCTGCCCGGAATCGGAACTGTCAGACACGTCATGGGACGGCATACCGCCCTCGCTCAGCTCGCCGAGCTGCATCGTCACGGCAGTGCCATCAATATCGGTGATCTCGCCGGTGATCGTCTGGCCGGAGTAGTCCGATGTTTTGCTGCCGCACGCGGCGAGCGACAGTGTCAGCGCCGCCGCACAGAAAAGGGAACGAATCTTTTTGCTTTTCATCAAAAATGACCTCCTTCGTCATTGTGTATCCCAAATGCTTCCGCGGGGCTGTCGTTTTTCGCTTTCCCCTTGGAACGAGGTCATTATTGCCCGCCAACCTAAAAGAAAACTAAAGGAAAGTCTGAACATTTTGTTTTTCACGAAAACGCAAAAAGCAGTGCCGCCTGAAATCAGGCGGCACTGTTCCTATTGATATGATGTTCCCACCGGCGCGGCGCAAACGGTTAGTTCGCTCTAACTCGCAGTCTTTTGAAAAGCCGCCGCAGGGCAGCTTTCCAATATATCCTGCTTTCCCGCTTGCCTTCGGGAAGGTGATCGACCTTGCGTATTGTAGCACAGCGATTTTCGCATTGCAAGAGCGGTTTGCAAATTTTTGCGATATTTTCTGTGCATTCTACGCGTTTTCGCCCCGCTTGCCGCGATAGGCTTTTCCCATTCCGCGTCCCGCGGCACTTGCATCCCGCGGCTCTCACTGGTATACTATGTCCAGATGTTAGATGCATTTAACAGAATTGATATTTCACACAGAAAAGGCAGTGAACGATATGGAAGCATTTTACGGCATTTTGATCCCATTTCTCGGCACGTCGCTCGGCGCGGCGTGCGTGTTCTTCATGAAAAAGTCGCTCAGCGACGCTGTGCAGCGCTCGCTAACAGGCTTTGCCGCGGGCGTGATGGTCGCAGCCTCGGTGTGGAGCCTGCTGATCCCCGCCATCGAGCAGTCGTCGGCGATGGGGAAACTCTCGTTTCTGCCGGCGTTTCTCGGCTTTTGGGTCGGCATTCTCTTTTTGCTGCTGCTCGACCACGTCGTCCCGCACCTGCACGCCAAGAGCGGGCAGGTCGAGGGGCCGAAGAGCCAACTCCAGCGCACGACGATGATGGTGCTGGCCGTCACACTGCACAACATCCCCGAGGGCATGGCCGTCGGCGTGGTGTATGCGGGCTATCTCTCCGGCAGCGCGCAGATCACGGCGGCGGGCGCGCTGGCGCTCTCACTCGGCATCGCGATCCAGAATTTTCCCGAGGGGGCGATCATTTCGCTCCCGCTGCGCGCCGAGGGCATGGGCAAAGCAAGAGCTTTCTGGGGCGGCGTGCTCTCGGGCATCGTCGAGCCCATCGGCGCGGTGCTGACGATACTCGCCGCGTCGCTCATCGTTCCGGCGCTGCCGTATCTTCTGAGCTTTGCCGCGGGCGCGATGCTCTATGTCGTCGTCGAAGAGCTGATCCCCGAAATGTCGCAGGGCGCGCACTCCAACATCGGAACGGTGTTCTTCGCCGTGGGTTTCAGCCTGATGATGGTGCTCGACGTGGCGCTGGGGTGAAATACGGCAGAAATACAAGCAGGAGGCGATACCGAGCGGTACGCCTCCTGCTTTTTATGCTGACGCCAGCCTTGCGCCTATTTTTCCACCCGAATAAGATTGCTCTCATACGGCCGCTTGCCGGAGAGCACTTCGTCGTAAAAATTCTGCTTCCAGTCGATGTAGGCGACGCTGTCCTGCAATTCCCGAATGCCTGCGCGTAGCGCCTCCTGCTTCTGCGCCAGCAGGATCTTGCGCTGCGGGATGGTGCGCTCGCCTTGCAGGCAGAGGGCGAGGTAGTCCTCCATCTCCTGAATGCTCATGCCGCATTTTTTCAAGCGCGTCAGGCTGCTGATCCACGCGACGTCCCGCTCGTCAAACACGCGGCGGTTGTTTTTGTCGCGCTTGACGTTGGGGACAAGCCCCTCGTTGCAGTAAAATTTTAAGGCCTGATAGGTCATGCCCGTTTCCTTGCAGACCTGCATCATGGTGTAGCGCATGGTAATCCCTCTCTGCTGCGTAAAAATTGTGTTTTTTCCTCAAAAACCTCTTGACCGGTTGTTACAACCGGTATTTATAGATGAAAACAACCTCTCCGATGATATCAATGAGGCCGTCATGCGCAGCGTCATCCACAACATCCGCATTTTGCTGACCGATCCTGAAAATTACGACGCCAGAAGCGAAGCTGGCGTGGGCGTCCGCCATGGCAGAGAACGGCGTGCTGAAGATCGGCAAGGTCACGGATTTTCAGGCGCATCAGATCCAGCATCAGCTCGGCGCTTACACCGACTGCAACCACGGCGCGGGGCTGGCGGTCATTCATCCCGTTCTGTACCGCCATATCTACAAGTCTGGTGCGGCGCGGTTTGCGCGGTTTGCTCAGAATGTCTGGGGCATCGCACCCAAGGGCAGTGACGGGGAAACCGCCGCCGGTATCGACGCGCTGGCCGCGTTCATCAAGGAAATTGGTCTGCCGACCAGCTTTGCAGAGCTTGGCATCCCCGCCGACACCGACTTCCGCGCCGTGGCGGATTCCACCAACGTCACTGCTGGCTGCTGCAAGAAGCTGACCCGTGATGAAATTTGCGAAATTTTGCAGGAATGCCTGTGAGTATCCGCGCTTTTCGCAGCAAAACAAAGCATTCTTTGCACTGTGCTCCATTTCTGGCTTTTCTGCCTCTTGCATTTGGCCCAAAGCGTGATATCATAGGCCAGACAAATTGCGGAAAGGGGCAGTAGAGTTGAAAGCTGCATCGCAGAAAAAATCATTGGATATGCTTCATGGAACGCTATGGGATAAGATCCCGCGCTTTGCCATTCCGGTGGCGGCCACGGCGATTTTGAGCCAGCTGTTCAACGCCGCGGACATCGCCGTCATCGGCAACTTTACCGGCGAACTCCGCACTGTGGCGGTCGCGGCCGTCGGCACAAACAGCTCGATCATCAGCCTGATCGTCAACCTGTTCATCGGCATCGCGCTGGGCGCGAACGTGACGATCGCGCACGCCATCGGCGAAAAGAACGACACGATGGTGCACCACGCGGTGCACACCTCTATCGTTGTGGCGGTGCTGGGCGGTTTGATCGCGGCGGTCATCGGTGAGCTGTTCGCCGTTCCGCTGCTGAATCAGCTGAATGTGCCGGACGATGTGTTCCCGCTGGCGCTGCTATACCTGCGCATCTATCTTGCGGGCCTGCCGGTGATCCTGCTCTACAACTTTGAGGCGGCGGTCTTCCGCAGCGTGGGCGAGACGAAAATTCCGCTGGTCGCGCTGACGGCCTCCGGCGTTCTGAACGTGATCCTGAACCTCTTTTTCGTGGCTGCGCTCCACATGAGCGTGGACGGCGTCGCGATCGCAACGGTGCTGTCGAACGCGGTCAGCGCGGCAATCTTGTGGGTCTTCCTGCTCAAAACGGACAAGGTCATCCGCCTTGAGCCGAAAAAGCTGCGCATCGACGGGCTGTGCCTCAAGCAAATTCTGCGCATCGGCGTTCCCGCAGGTGTGCAGAGCGCGATGTTCTCCATCGCGAATATCGTCATTCAGGGCGCGATCAACAGCCTCGGCACGGTCGTCATGGCGGCATCGAGCGCGGCCTACAACATTGAGGTCATCACCTACGATATCCTCAACTCCTTCTCGCAGGCCTGCACGACATTCGTCGGACAGAACTTCGGCGCGGGCGAGATCAAGCGCTGCAAGAAAACGCTGCTGCTGTGTCTTCTCGAGGGCATCATCAGCCTCGGCGTCGCCATCGCTCTGATCCTCTTTTTCGGAAAGTCGCTGCTCACCATCTTCAACGGCGACCCGCAGGTGGTAGAGACGGGCTATATTCGCCTCATGCTGATCATGCCGTCGCACCTGTTCAGCCTTTGCTACGAGGTGCTTTCCGGCTACCTGCGCGGCTTTGAAATTTCACTGCCGCCCGCCGTTTTGACGATGCTGGGCGTCTGCGGCGTCCGCCTGAGCTGGCTGCGCTGGGTCTTCCCGCAGTACAAGACATTTATGAACATCATGCTGGTCTTCCCCATCAGCCTTGCGACCACGGCGCTTCTAATGCTGGCAGCGGTGCTGTACTTCCGCCCCTCGCGCCGCTATGCGCATCTGCAAAAGAGTGATGGCGCGGCTTCGGCAAAAATCGAAGGATAAGACATTCCCAAAATCGACAAAGCAGGGCGCTTGCCTAAAAGGCAAGCGCCCTGCTTTACTTTTTTGATGGGGCAGCCGTTTCTAAATCGCGGATGGGAAATTTTCACATCAGCTCGCGCGTGAAATCAAGCACGCACTCGCGCAGACGCAGAATTTCCTCTGGCGTGTTCTTGCTCAGGTGCATACCGATGCCGAGCTCCCGTCCCGTTTTCGGGCTGACCGGCAGCGTCTTTACGCCGTGCGTCCGCCCGCGCATCATGATCTCCGTCATCATTGTGATGCCAAGGCCCTTGCTGACCATGCGGATGACCGTTTCATCGTCCACATGGCAGGGGCGGATATTCGGCTTTACCTTTTTGGGACTCAGCGCAGCGTTCACGTCGATGTCGAAGCGCCCGTAGGGCATCAGGAATTCTTTTCCGTCGAATTCCTCGATGGGGAAGGTCTCTTCGCTGCCGGTGGGATAGTCCTCCGGCAGGATGGCATACATCGCGTCGTAGTAGAGCGGTGTCCAGTCGCAGTTGATGTGGCTCTGCCGCGCGGCAAAGATGACGTCCGTGCGCCCCTCCTCCAGCAGCTCAAAGGGTTCGAGCTCGTGGTCCACCATGCGAAGATCCACGTCGGTCTCCGGACACACGCGGCGGAAGCGGTACAGAATTTCCGGCATCCAGTGCATGGCAAGGCTCGCATAAGCGGCGATTCGGATCGTCGCCGTCCGCTTTTGCGTGATGGTCTCGATCTGGTTTTCGAGCTTCGCCGTCGCGCTGAGGTATTCGCGGATCGCGGGCAGCAGCGCCTCCCCGTCCTCTGTCAGCGAAATACCGCTGTGGTCGCGCCGGATGAGCTTCATGCCGATCTCGCGCTCCAGACCGTTGATGAGGTGCGTCAGCCCCGACTGTGTGTAGCCCACGACCTCAGACGCTTTGGAAAAGCTGCCGAGGTTGACGGCGGTCATCAGGATTTCAAATTTTTTGCTGTCCATATCCCCACTCCTATAAAGGGTATTTTGATTTGTAATATACCTATTATAACCGAGCGTTTCTCTTTTTCAAGTGCAGGGTGTAATATTTTCAACACAAAGGAGTTGATTATCCCATGACTACTAAAAAATTGACCTTCCGGCAGAAGATTCTCGTCGCCGGAACGCTGTTTGGAATGTTCTTCGGCGCGGGCAACCTGATCTTCCCCGTACATCTCGGCCAGATGGCCGGCCGCAACGCGGTCGTCGCCATGATCGGCTTTATCATCACGGCGGTTGGCATCCCCATCTTCGGCGTCGCCGCCATCGGCATCACGCATTCCGACGGCCTGCAGACGCTCTCGAGCAAGGTCGGCAAGGGCTACGGCATTTTCTTTACCTGCCTTCTGTACCTGACCATCGGCCCGCTCTTCGCCATCCCGAGATGCGCAACCGTTTCGTTCACAACCGGCATCACGCCCTTGCTGGGCGCGGATTCGCCGGAGTGGCTGTATCTGCTCGTCTTTTCGGCGGCGTTCTTCGCCTTCGTGCTGTTCTTCTCGCTGCGCCCCGGTAAGATCACCCTCTGGATCGGCAAGATCATCAATCCGCTCTTCCTGTTCTTCTTCGCAGTGCTGATCATCGCGGCGCTGCTCTCCCCCGGCGCAGCGATCTCCTCGGTCGAGCCGACGGAGGCCTATCAGAACGGTTCCTTCTTTCCCGCGCTCATTGAGGGCTACGGCACGATGGACGCCATCGCCGGTCTCGCCTTCGGCATCGTGGTCATCGACGTCATTCGCCGCATGGGTGTCGACAACGACGACATCATCGCCGAGGACGTGCTCTCCTCCGGTCTTCTTGCCGGTGCGCTGATGGCGCTGATCTACGTGCTGTCCATTCTGGTCGGCGCGCAGTCGAGAGGCATTTTCGAGCTGTCCGAAAATGGCGGCATCGCCCTCACGCAGATCGCGGGTCATTACCTCGGCGGCGTGGGCCAGTTTATCCTCGCCTTCACCATCACCTTTGCCTGCCTCAAGACCTCCATCGGCCTTGTCACGGCCTGCTCGGAGACGTTTGTCAAGATGACGAACGGCAAAATTTCCTACCGCACCTGGGCGATCCTCTTCACGGTGTTTTCGTTTGCCGTTTCCAACATTGGACTGAGCGCCATCATCGAGTATTCCGTCCCGATGCTCATGCTCATCTATCCCCCGGCCATTGCACTTATCCTGCTGGCCTTTATCGGCAAGTTCTTCGCTCATGACTGTGCCGTGTATGTCGCAACGATGATCGGTACATGGGCAGCTGCTATTTTCGACTGCATGAAGACGCTGCCCGCGTCGGTGCAGACTTCGCTCCGCCTCGATGTGCCTATCGCCTTTGCGGAAAAATATCTGCCGTTGTTCGACAAGAACCTCGGCTGGCTGCTGCCCGCGCTCGTCGGCTTTGTGATCGGCATGGTCATCCACGCGAGCCGGAAGGGCGCGCTCGTCCCTCATGCCTGACGAACCAAATTAAAGTAAAAACACACCGCACAGCAGATCCGTTTCTGCCGTGCGGTGTCATTTTTTCAGCGGCGCCGAAAACGGAGAGTCAGCAAGCTGCCGAGGTTCACCAGCAAAATCGTCGCGGCCCATGAAAGTGTTGCAGCCGTAATCGCACCAGAACGGTGCAAGGATCGTAAAACGCCCGCTGGCCGCGCTGAGCAGACGGCGCATCAGCTCGCGCTGCCGTGTCTCATCGGAAGGTGGCGTCCGGTTGTAGGCAAAGCACAGCTCCTTCGCCGCGAGCCGTTCCTGCGTAAGCTCTTCGCTGCTTGCATCGTAGAGCAGACCGCACAGCATTTTTCTTTCTCTGTCATGTTACCTCTCATCCCTTGCTTGATTACCTATTGATCATACTACGCGACGAGAGGCATTACAACTATTCTGCGCTGGGTTATGGTATGTGTGTTGGCTGCCAAAAGGAGATGGTGCACATGAAAGCACTTCAAAAGCAGTTCGACCGGCAGGAGTTCGACGACCTGAACGCGTTGGTATGCGGATAGGAAAGATAGATGGAAACCGGTTGGTTTCCATCTATCTTTCCTTCACTTCTCAGATTTCATCTTCTCCCGTGCGGCAAGCCGATGCTCGATATCCCCCTGCAAAAGCTGCGAGATCACCGCGGCCAGCGGGATAAAAAACACGATACCGATGATACCGAACAACTTTCCGCCGAGCAGTGCGGCCAGCAGTGTCCACAGCGGAGAAAGCCCCACGCTGCCGCCGACCACATGCGGGTAGATAAACTGGTTTTCGATGAACTGCACCGCCTGATAAACAAGGAAACACAGTATTGCCTTCTCCGGCGCGGCCAGCAGCGTGAGCAGTACGCCGATCAGGCAGGATGCAAACGCGCCGATATATGGGATGAACGCGAATGCCGCCGTCAGCACAGCCGTCAGCGCTGCGTAGGGGATGCGGAAGACGGAAAACGCGAGGAAGATCAACGTGCCGAGGATCAGCACCTCGATGCACTGACCGGAGAAAAACTTTGCGTAAGTATCGTGCGTCAGCTTTGCGATGCGGCAAATGCGGTTTGCCGTCATCTCCTTACAGTAGGCGTACAGAAAGCCGCGGCTCTGCTTACCGAGCTCCCGCCGCCCCAACAGTACATAGAACATGATCACGATCGCGAACACGGCGTTTACCGTGACAGACACCGTTGAGCTTGCCAGGTCGACGACCGATCCGATCACGGCCCCCGCACCGGTGAAGAGCTTTTCCACTGCCGTCTTCCAGTCGAACGAGGCCGCAAGCTTTGTCAGCTCCGTGGTGTCGACGCCGTAGCTGCTCAGCAGCGCCACCCAGTCGGGCCAGTTCTCCCTTACAAGCACGGCAATGCTCCGAACCGACGCGGCCAGCTGCGGGATCGCCAGCACGCACAGCAGGAATACCAGCACTGCGACACAGAGCATCGTCAGTGTCAGGCTCAGGGCGTCGACCGCTTTTTCCTTCATCTTCGGAAAATGGGCGGCAAGCCGCCGCGCAATACCGAGCATTGGAACGCTCAGCACGAATGCGAGCAGAAGGCCCGAGACCACCGGCGACAGAATACCTGCCAAAACGCGAAAAAAGCCCGCCACTTCATTCAGGTTAGTCAGCGCGGCAAAAAGCGCCACGCCGAAAAAAATCAGAAGCATCTGCTGCTTGAGTTGTTTATTCATGGATCATCTCTCCAATCAGCGCAGTCTCCGCCTTTTCACCGGCGTGCGGCCGCTGTGTGACGCGCAGCTCCTCGATGCGGTGGTGATCCACTTTGACAACAAGCACATCAAGATCATCGTAAGTAAAGCGGTCGCCGCTCTCCGGCACACCGCCGCAGCGCTCCATCACCCATCCGCTGACCGACACCATCTCCGAGTCGGTCTTGAGGTGGAAGAAATCGGCAAAATCGTCAAAGTCCATTCCTGCGTCCACAAGGTAAGTGTGCTCCGCCGTCTCGCGGATGGGAATCTCCTCCTGCTCGTGCTCGTCCCATATCTCGCCCACCAGCTCTTCGAGGATATCCTCCATCGTGACAATGCCGCAGGTGCCGCCATATTCGTCCACCACGACGGCAACGTGCGTCTTGCCCTGCTGCATCTTTTTAAGCAGCAGACTGATCGGCTCATTCTCCGGTGCAAAGATGGTTGGTGAAAGCAGCTCGGCGATCGGCTTGCCGGTCACGCCGCAGCCGACGTAAAAGTCCTTGCGGTGGATGGTGCCGAGGATATGGTCGATGGAATCCTGATAGACGAGCAGGCGGGAATATTTGGTATTGGTGAACAGCGCGGCGGTCTCCTCCCGGCTCGCCGTGACCGGCAGCGCCGCGAGGTCTACGCGGTGGATGAGAATGTCCTTTGCCTGCTGCTCGGAAAATTCGATGGCGTTGCGCAGCAGCTCGCCCTCGCTTTTGTCGATGCTGCCGCCCTGCTGGACCTCATCGACGAGCATCAGCAGCTCCTCCTGCGACATTTTGCTCTCGCCGTTCAGGCGGAATGCCTTCGCTAGCAGCCTTTTCCAGAGGGAGAAGAGCAGATTGAGCGGCAGCAGCACCCAGATGAGCACGCGCAGGATGGGAGCGGAGAACATGGCGAAGCGCTCCGCGCAGTCCTTGGCGATGCTTTTGGGCGAGATCTCACCGAAGATCAGCACCACCACCGTGACGACCACGGTGGAGATCGTCGCGCCCGCGTCGCCGTAATGGTGCACAAAGAGCACCGTGCCGATGGAGGCCGTCGCAATATTGACGATGTTGTTGCCGATCAAGATGGTAGAGAGCAGCCGGTCATACTGCTCCAAAAGCCTGCACGCAAGCGCAGCATTGGCATTGCCCTTTTCAGCAAGGGTTTTGAGCCGCGTAGTGCTGGCAGAGGAAAACGCGGTCTCCGTGGCGGAAAAGTAGGCGGAGAGCAGCAAACACACCGCCATAATAATGATACAAGTTGTCGTTGACAAGATAAAAGCTCCTTTTCTGTCGTCTGTTCGAATCGTCAAAGCGCTCAAATGAGCACAAAAAGCATGTCCGCCCCGCTTTTCAGCAGCGCAGATATGCTTTCACAAACAGATGACAGATCAGGTGGCTACTGTGATAGTCACTGCCGTCGGTATCCATATGGGCACGCATCCTCCTTCGTTTCAAATTGATGGTATTGTACCAGACGCTCCCAGTACCGTCAAGCAAAGAAACTGTTAAGAGGTAGGCCGGTTACTGCATTTATTGTTATACTCGGAATTACATGGACAGTTGAACGCACATCAGCTCAATCTCCGTACCATCAGCGAGTATGAGGGGATACACGCCCGGCTGCCCATCCTCCAAGATGAGATGACCGCACGGCTGTCAACCGGTCCCTCGTTTTATATCCTCGTTTTGCCGATCACGGTGTTCGCCGAGGAGCCGTATATCAAAGCCCGCCCTACAACCACACAGACGCATGGCGCACATTACTGCGTACCCACCGCAATGACATCGCCGCGGCGATGAAGATCCCGCCGGAGGATTTTCGTTGGTACGCCGCCTTCCATGACGAAGGTAATCATCCTCACGTCCACATGATGGCGTGGTCGGTGAATCCGAATCAGGCGTACCTGTCCAAAGATGGGATACGGCAGATCAAGTCCACGCTGACCAATCAAATTTTCCGTCAGGAGTTGCTGCACGTCTACGAGCAGAAAAGCAAATCTCGTGATGAACTGGTGGTCGCAGCGCGGAAAGCCATGCTGGAATTCGCGAAGGCCATGCGGGAGATGACCTGCACGCTCGGCCACTTCGACGCAGGCTTCACCCTCCGCACCTACACCCACGCCACAAGGCAAAAGCAGGACGAGGCAGCACAAACCATGGGTAGCTTCATGGCGCAGGTCATGTAAGCAGTAAAAGCGCCAAAATACCGGAGAGAAAGCAAAAGTTTCCTCTCCGGTGCTCTTCGGCTCTTTCCGCACATTTCGTTGTACCCATGGGGCATGAGCTGGCAGTAGGCGGCAAAGCCGCTGACTGCCAGCCAATGTGGGTCAGGGTGTGGGTCAGGCAGTTGACCCACATTTTGACCCACACCGTTTTCAGCGTTTTTGCAACAAAAAAGCACCGAAAACCGAAGTTTTCGATGCTTTTTGGAGCTGGTGGTGTGACTCGAACACATGACCTGCTGATTACGAAGTGTATCGGGGTGCTCCATTTGACGGTTTTCAGGGATTTTGGAGCCTTTCCGCTCGGTATATTGCGGGAGGTACGTCCTATCCTCTCCATTGTTTTTGTCCGCTCATTTCCCCGTGTGGGTCACGGTGTGGGTCAAACAGACACCTCTGCGTCAAAGAAACCACGGATGGGCTTCGCCGTCATATTCCGTTTGGCCGTTTCTCTCTCATAATTGATTCGGGTGATTTCCTCAATGAAAGCCTTCTGCTCCTCGCTGGCTTTCGACCACGACACGCCGAATTTCCGGCACATCGCAAAAAAGATACGATAAGCAAACGGTCGAAACTGCGCCGCGCTCACCTCTTAAGTAGCATACCACAGTCTCTGCAAAAAATAAAGTGGCAAATTGAAGCTGCCGCAGTCACGCTTTTTGTTCTAAAAACGCACCGCTGTAATCAAAAAGCTGCCGCAGCCTTTCTTCTGCATTTTCAATCGTCTTTAGCTGTTTTTCTCGATTTTAATTCCTTTCTTAATATCTTGCGACCTGAGTTTTCCATGTGTTCTACACCTGCCTGTGGCGTTTTATGTGGTCAAAGGTAACGTCTCGCCGGAGCTGCTCCGGTGAGGGCTTTGTAGTGTCCTTGATGCCCGAATCCTTCGCCCGATGAAATAACAGAAACCCACGCCGGGGTCGCCCCACGAAGCGGGATGCTGTCATCAAGGAGAAAGACTGCCACTGCCGACCTGCGAAATCGCATTTTGCAAGACAGAATCATACTGCTGTTGTGACAACTAAGACCGTGTATTATTATTCTTGCTTTTTCCGGCGGTATCCTGTAAAATAACATCATCAAGGGAGAGGAAGAGCAGGCATTTTTGAAAGAGCGCTTCCATTGATCAAATTGGAACGCCGTTTGCTCGAAAAACCCTGTAGACCAACTATGAAAAGGAGGGTATTTCAGTATGTACAAGGTAGATCTCAACAGCGACCTCGGCGAGAGCTTCGGCGCGTATACCATCGGGCTCGACAACGAGGTCATCGCGCATGTTTCCTCTGTCAATGTGGCCTGTGGCTATCACGCAGGAGATCCGTTGGTGATGGAAAAGACCGTTGCCGCAGCCAAGGCGGCAGGCGTCGCCGTCGGCGCACACCCGGGCTTCCCCGATCTGATGGGCTTTGGCCGCAGGAACATGGTCGTCTCGCCCAAGGAGGTCAAGGCGTATGTCAAGTATCAGCTCGGCGCGCTGATGGCCTTCGCTGCGGCAGAGGGTATCAGGCTCCAGCACTGCAAGCCCCACGGCGCTCTCTACAACATGGCTGGTAAAGACATGGAGCTGGCGCTTGCCATCGCCGAGGCGATTGCCGAGGTAGACAAGAACATTATCCTGCTTGGCCTTGCCAACAGCAAGATGATTGATGCAGGCAAGCAGCTGGGCTTGCGCGTCGCAAACGAGGTCTTTGCCGACCGCGCCTATCAGGCCGACGGCTCGCTTGTGCCGCGCAAGCTGCCCGGCGCCGTCATCCACGATAAGGACGAGGCCATCGCGCGCACCGTCCGCATGGTCACCGAGGGCAAGGTCACGGCCATCACCGGCGAGGAGGTCGAAATCGCGGCTCACTCCATCTGTGTCCACGGTGACAACCCTTCGGCCGTCGAATTCGTTAAAAATATCCGCACGCAGCTCACCGCCCGTGGCGTGGAGATTGCCCCCATCCGCGAGATCGTATAAAAAGAGCCTCGTTTCCAGCTGTTCCGTTCCGCAAAGACCAACGCCCCAAATCTGCCGCACTGCGGCAATATTTCAGGAGGATGATCATGAGTAACGAAACCACCCAGAAGCGCTCACTGTCCGTCAGCCTTGGCGCGGCCTTTCTGATGGCGACATCCGCCATCGGCCCCGGCTTTCTGACCCAGACCTCGCAATTCACCGCAAAGTATCTCTCTTCTTTCGCTTTCGTCATCGTCTGCGTCATCATCATGGATATGATCGCGCAGACCAATGTATGGTCCATCGTCGGCGTTTCCGGCCTGCGCGGTCAGGAGATTGCCAATAAGGTCCTTCCCGGTCTCGGGTATCTTCTTGTCGTGCTTGTTGTGCTTGGCGGTCTTGCGTTCAATATCGGCAATGTCGGCGGCGTGTCACTCGGCTTCAATGCCATGATCGGCATTCCCGAAAAGGCCGGCGTCATCATCGGCGGCGTGCTTGCCATCTGCATTTTCCTTTCCAAGAAGGCAAACGACATCGTCGGCAAGGTCGCCCAGATCCTCGGCGGCATCATTATCGTCGTCATGCTGGTCGTGGCTTTTATGGCCAAGCCCCCCGTCGGCGATGCGGTCGTCCATATCTTTACCCCTGAGAATCCCAAGGAACTCATTCCCGTCATGGTCACGCTGCTCGGCGGCTCCTGCGGCGGGTACATTACCTTTTCGGGCGCACACAAGCTGCTTGACGCGGGTTGGGGCGGCAAGCCGGAAGAAGTCAAGCACTTCCGCAAGTCCGTCCTGACCGGCATCTGTGTCTCGAGCAGCGTTCGTATCCTGCTGTTCCTGTGCGTGCTCGGTGTCTGCACGGCCGGTACGGTCGTTGTGGCTGAAAATGTCGCGGCTGTCACTGGCGCTGCCAACCCCGCAGCCGAGGCTTTCCGCCTTGCTGCCGGCGACATCGGCTACCGTCTCTTCGGTCTCGCGCTGTTCTCCGCCGGTATCACCTCCGTCATCGGCGCGGCCTACACCTCCGTCTCCTTCCTCAAGACCGTTCACCCCTTCATCGCCAAGAACGACAAGTGGTTCATCGTCGGTTTCATCGCTTTCTCCACGCTTGTTATGGCGATCCTCGGCGGCGCGAAGCGCATGGTCATCCTGGCCGGTGCTCTCAATGGCCTGATCCTGCCAATTTCCCTGTGCTGCATGCTGCTTGGCTGCCACAAGAAGTCCATCGTCGGCGAGTACAAGCACCCTGTGTGGCTGCAGGTTCTTGGCTGGTGTGTGGTCGGTGTCGCGGGCTACCTTGCCGTCACGGCGCTGCCCAACCTTGCCAAGCTCTTCGCGTAACGAACCTGCACCATTCCGCGAGCCGGTCTGTCCCACAGGCCGGCTCCGCCTGAAAGGAGAACGATATGTCCGACATCAGATTCCTGCTCAGCGGTGACTCAGCCGTAACCGTGGAATTCGGCAACGAGATCAGTGAGCACATCAACGCGCAGATTCGTGCGTTCAGCATCGCGCTCACCGAGAGCAAACTCCCCGGGATCGTGGAGCTCGTGCCGACCTACCGCTCGCTGATGGTTCACTACGACCCTGAGGTCATCCCCTACGGTGTGCTTGTCAAAAAACTCAAGGGCCTGCTCAATCAGCTTGACCACATCCGGATTCCGCCAAGCGATGTGTTGGAGATCCCCGTGCTCTACGGCGGGGAGGAAATGGGCCCCGACCTTGGCTTTGTCGCCGAGCACAATCACAAAACACCTCCACGGAATATCTCATCTATATGCTGGGCTTTACCCCCGGTTTCACCTATCTTGGCGGTATGAGCGAGGAAATTGCCGCGCCGCGCCTTGCCCAACCTCGTGTCAGGATTCCCGCCGGCAGCGTCGGCATCGCCGGCAGCCAGACGGGCGTATATCCCATCGACTCCCCGGGCGGCTGGCAGCTTATCGGCCGCACGCCCGTGCGCATGTACGACCCTGACCGCGCCGTTCCCATCCTGCCCAAGGCAGGCCAGTACATCAAGTTCTACGCCATCGATCAGGCGGAATTTGACCGTATCGCCGCGCTGGAGGCCTCCAGCGGCTATACGGTTCACACCTACCCGAGAAAGGAGGCGGAGCAGGCATGAGCATCACCATTCTCAACCCTGGCATGCTCACCAGCGTGCAGGATCTCGGCCGCATCGGCTACCAGCAGTACGGCGTGTCCGTCTCCGGCGTGATGGATCCGCGCAGCGCGTCTATCGCCAACATCCTCGTCGACAACGATGAGGGCGAGGCTGTGCTCGAATGCACGATGATGGGGCCCCACCTCCGCTTTGATGCGCCCAACATCATCGCAATCACCGGCGGCGACCTTGGCGCAACGCTTGACGGTCAGCGTATCGATACCTACCGCGCCATTCCCGTCAATGCGGGCCAGACGCTGCGCTTCACCATGCTGCGCACCGGCTGCCGCGCGTTTGTAGCCTTTGCGGGCGGACTCGATATTCCCGTAGTTATGGGCAGCCGCTCAACGAATATGAAAGCAAAGATCGGCGGCTATCAGGGCCGCAAGCTGCAAAAGGATGACGTCATCGGCTTCCGCGCGCCCAAGACCGACCTCAAGAACCTCGGCTTGCGCCACACCTCGCCCGAGTTCATGCCGCGCGCAGAATATAAGCTGCGCATCGTACTCGGCCCGCAGGACGATGCGTTCACCGAGCGTGGCATCACGACCTTTCTCAGCAGCGTTTACACTCTCACGCCGGAGTTTGACCGCATGGGCTGCCGTCTTGATGGCGAGTTGATCGAACACGTTAAAAGCGGCGACATCATCTCCGACGGCATCGCCTTTGGCGCCGTCCAGGTGCCATCGGCGGGTAAGCCGATCATCATGCTGGCCGACCGCCAGACCACCGGCGGATATGCAAAAATCGCCAACGTCATCTCCGCAGACTTTCGCATTCTCGCCCAGCTCAAGGCAGGCGACAAAGTGCGCTTCGAAAAGGTCTCCATCGCCGCTGCACAGGAGGCTCTGCTTGCGCAGCGCGCTACGCTGAACTGCCTGCGCAGCGCCATGAATCGTTGACGCAGCCCTAAAACGCAAAAAATAATAGTAATAGGAGGAACGACACATGGCCTTTGATATTACACCTTATATCGATATGAAGCCGGGCGAGGTGCGCAAGCTCATCCGCGAGGGCGTCATCGACTTCCCCACCGCCGGTATGTGCCGCGGCTACGCGCAGGCCAACCTCATCATCCTGCCGCCGGAATATGCGGGAGATTTTGAGGAATTTGCCCGGCGCAACCCCTTCCCCTGCCCCATTCTCGAGATCGTCCGTGGTACGCCCGAAACCCACGACATGGGCGAGGGCGGCAACATTTGCACCGACATTCCCAAATACCGCATCTACCGCGACGGTAAGTGGGACGGCAAGGATCTGACCGACGTAAGCGGCTACTGGAAGGAGGGCTATGTCGGCTTCCTGATTGGCTGCTCGTTCTCGTTTGAGGAAGCGCTCATGCGCGAGGGCATCGAGGTCAGGCACATCGCGCAGGGACGCAATGTGCCGATGTTCAAGACCAATATCATGACCGAGCCGGCCGGCCCGTTCTGCGGTCCTATGGTCTGCTCCATGCGCCCCATGACGCCGGAAAACGCCAAAAAGGCGTATGACATCACCGTCAAAATGCCGAATGTCCACGGCGCGCCCGTCCACATGGGCGATGCCGCCGAGGTCGGCGTTGCCGATGTGATGAAGCCTGACTACGGCGAGGCGGTTGATTTCTACGAGGGTGAGATTCCCGTGTTCTGGCCCTGCGGCGTGACGCCGCAGGCGGCGGTCGAAAATGCGAAACCGCCCATTGCTATCACCCATGCCCCGGGCCACATGTTCATCACGGATATCATCAATTCCGAACTGAACGACTTTCTGGAAGCTAAAAAGAATCGCTGAATTCTCTCTTTTCCGATCAACGCGGTGCCGGATCTTGACATCGTACCGCTTCGCTTTTCGGCCGTTGTCGTTGCCGCGCAGCGGGTCGGGAGAGTGACCCGGAAGCTCTCTCCCGAGGTTCTCTTTGCGCTGCCGGACGGCTTCCGCGCCGCTGCGGTCTACACAATGTAAGGGAAAACATTGCCTGTATTCAGGACTTTGGCAGACAAAAAGGAGGATGGAGCTATGAGCGCAATGATCATCAAATCCAGAGAAGCAAACGATTTGAAGCTGACCGCATACCACGGGCATTTTGCGACCCGCCACTCTCACAACAGCCATTATCTCGACATCACCCGCATGAAGCATGAATGTGCAATGGCCAATATCGCTGCCGCCTCTCTTGCCAATCACTATGTCTATGAAAAGGAGATCGATACGGTCGTCTGCCTGGACGGCAGCGAGGTCATCGGTACGTTTCTCGCCCGCCAGCTCTCTCAGAAGAATCTCTTTTCCCTGAGCAGCGAAAAAAATATCTGCGTCGTCGCACCGGAGCACGATTCCAACGGACTTCTGATCTTCCGGGATAATCTTCGCCCCATGGTGTCTGAAAAGAATGTCCTGCTGCTGATCTCCACGGTGAATTCGGGAAAGACCGCGGCTCGCGCACTCGAGTGCATCGAGTATTACGGAGGTACCACGCAGGGGGTCGCAGCTGTCTTCAGCGCCTTGAAGCAGGTGGGCGACATCCCCGTGATCAGCCTGTTTTCCCCGGAGGATATCCCCGGATATGTGACCAGTCTTGTCAAGGATTGTCCCATGTGCAAGGCAGGGCAGAAAATTGACGCGCTGTCCAATAGCTACGGTTTTTCTCCCCTGACCTGATGCCTGCGGCAGCAGCTTGCTTCTTCCTGCCGCAAGAATCATAACCATCAGTATCCTTCTTCTTGACAACTCTTCAAACTTTCTATTATATTGGTAATAGGCGAAAGCCAAATCTCGCGGCTTTCCGGTGAGGTCCACACCGTAAGTGTGGCCTCAGGCATTCATGGGCCCCGTAGGGCATTATGACCACCCCTGTACGCAGGAAGTTCCATGAAGGTCGACAGTTTTTGGCGCTGTACCGGCAGCGCGGGTGTGTACCCTTCCGTTGAAAGCGGAAAGGACTCAAAATGAACGACTCTGTCGTTATCGTCTACAATGGTGAGCAAGTATCAGTGCCAAAGGAGGTCGCAGACTTCCTTGAGCAGGATCGAAAACGGGAACAGGCGCAGGAGAAGCAGGACGCAAGGCACCTGAGTAAAAGTGAGTTTGAAACGGTGCTGTCCGGTTTGGAGTGCGTCAAGCGTCCCGTGGAGGATGCGGTGCTCAGGAACCTCCGGCTTGAAAATCTGCGGGGAGCCATTGCGGAATTGGACGTGCAAGGTCAAAACCTGCTCTCCCTCCGATACAGCGGTGAGCTGACGATGGAGGAGATCGGTCAGATCTATGGTATCTCCAGAATGGCGGTATCAAAGCGACTGAAAAAGCTGCACGAAAAGCTGGGAAGCTCTGTCTCATGACAGGGCTTCCCAGCTTTTTTTGAAAAAATTTCTGTTCTCTGGTTTACAAACACGCTCTGAGTGTCCTTATCAGTGAGAGACAAATTTTCCGACTGGGTTGGCCGCAGTCACGATCGTCTCACCTGATCACAAGGAGCGTGTATGATTATGAATCCATTCGAACAAAATGAATATCTGCTGCATTTCCTGACCTCCCAAGTCGAGCGGGAGGTCATTGACTACATCCGCCAGGAGATGCAGCACGACGCACCGGACAGCATTCCAACCGAAGAAGAACTGTTCGCCTTCTTCCAATCGCCGGACGAACCGACCAAATTGGACGCCTACCAACAGATGCTGGCAACCGATAAGCTGCTGGAATACGCGGAGATCAGTCTGCGCACCCTCTGCGACCTGATCCGTTATCAGCAGCTCAAGGAATTGGGCATCGTCCATTCCGCAAAAGAGTTCATTCAACTCTTCCATCCCGACGAACAGGAGGAGATACCATGAATCAATTTCCCAGCAAAAACCATTTTACAATGCCGAACGAAATCTTTTCTCTTGGGCTGGACGCAAGCGAGATCGCAGTGTATGCCTATCTTCGCTGCCTTGAAAACCGCAGCACCTACCAGTGCTGGCCGAGCTGTGCCACGATCGGCAAGGCCGTTGGACGCGCAAAGAATACAGTCATGCGGTACGTCGATGCACTCGCGGAGAAAGGTCTCATCTCCACAGAGCCAACCTCTGTCCTGACGCGTTCCGGCATCAAGAAGAACGGCAACCTGCGCTACACCATCCGACCGATCCATGAAGCCATAGAAATCTTTCGCGCGCGCCAACTATCTGCGGTCGAGCGCGCAGCAGAACGGCAGCGAGTTCAGCGCAAGCTGTCCGCGATGGATCTGCTGCCCGGCGCATGAGGAAAGGAAGCGAATGATGAAACATTCCACCTACACAAGCTATGACGAGCTGCCGCTGATGCTCTCCGTCGCGGAGGTCGCCGCAGTGCTCGGGATCTCCCGCGCCGGTGCCTATGAGCTGGCACGAAGCAACCGCTTCCCCGCGCCCAAAATTGGCAGCCGGATCGTTGTTCCGAAGGACAAGTTCCTCGCATGGATCGACGCGAACAGCGGTTCAAAAACCGCACCGCTGTAACTAAAGAAGAATCCCCTGCATCGCAAGCAAAAGCTAAGCAATCCCGCCAACAAAGTTCTCTGTCCTTTATCGCAGCGATGACAAACCCCTAAGGCTCGCCGGTGCACAATAACCGGCAGGGACAGCGCAGCCCAGCGGGGCCGCGACGCCTGCGGAACAGCGACACACATAAGCACATCGCTGTCCCGCAGGCCCTCTGCACTCTTCGGGAGCACACCCGACCAAGGCCCAAAAGCGGCAAAGTACACCGTTCTGCCATCCGGCCGCGCAGGGTCTCCGACCCACACAAAACGGTCCGAGGGTAGAGATAGCACCCCCACCTGAAACGCCCCGTGTTTCGCCCTGTGAGGCGCTGTGTGCGCGGTTCGGGGATGGGGTGGTGTGTGTCCCGCCAAAGCCCTTTGAAACGAACGTTGCGGCGGTTGTGGGCGATGTATGAAAAGCCCCGGTGAATACCGCTCCGACGATGAGGAACTAAGCCTTTTGGGATGCGTGTTTCCCTCCCGGCCATGCCCCGTTTCGGAGGCTTTCGCCCCTTATTTACCCGTTCGATTAAAGCACAGATAAAGGGCCGCAGTCGCAAGCGCCC